>OOCT01000012.1_pt1 | contig 296787 bp, 235 predicted proteins | sample 1671851 | NCBI WGS metagenome assembly OOCT01 (sample SAMN06348199, study PRJEB24527) | human gut metagenome | biome: human gut; feature: ankylosing spondylitis patient; material: feces | host: Homo sapiens | place: China | collected 2015-10
TGATTAAATACCGTGTACAGGTAGAGGTGGAATACTTTATCACCTTGTGCGAACTCCCTTTGCCGCAATTAAAAGGAATCGATAGCAATGTGTACGAAACTTTACGGAATATCTACCGTAACTTCTCTGAAGCAGACGCACAGCGCATTAAAGATATCGAAAGTGTAACTAACCACGACGTGAAGGCCGTAGAATACTTCCTGAAAGAAGAATTTGACAAGATGGGCGGAATGGATGACTACAAAGAGTTTATCCACTTCGGACTGACTTCTCAGGATATTAACAATACGTCTGTTCCTCTTTCTATCAAAGAAGCATTGGAACAGGTCTACTATCCGTTGATTGAAGAACTGATTGCACAGTTGAAAACTTATGCAACAGAATGGGCTAACATTCCGATGCTTGCCAAAACTCACGGCCAACCGGCTTCTCCTACTCGTTTAGGCAAGGAAGTGATGGTATTTGTTTACCGTCTCGAACGTCAGCTGGCTATGCTGAAGGCATGTCCGATTACCGCTAAGTTTGGTGGTGCTACCGGAAATTACAATGCGCATCATATAGCTTATCCTCAATATGACTGGAAACAATTCGGTAATCGGTTTGTTGCAGAGAAACTGGGGTTGGAGCGTGAAGAATATACTACACAGATTTCGAACTATGATAACCTTTCTGCTGTTTTTGATAGTATGAAGCGTATCAATACGATTATGGTCGATATGAATCGTGACTTCTGGCAGTACATTTCTATGGAGTACTTCAAACAGAAGATTAAAGCCGGAGAAGTGGGATCGAGTGCCATGCCGCATAAAGTGAATCCGATTGACTTTGAAAATGCGGAAGGTAACCTGGGTATAGCAACGTCTATCCTGGAACATTTGGCTGTGAAACTTCCTGTTTCCCGTTTGCAGCGTGACTTGACAGACTCGACAGTGCTGCGTAATGTAGGCGTGCCTTTCGGTCATATCGTGATTGCCATTCAGAGTTCTTTGAAGGGATTGCGTAAACTGTTGCTGAACGAACCGGCTATCTATCGTGACTTGGATAACTGCTGGAGCGTAGTGGCAGAAGCTATTCAAACGATTTTGCGCCGTGAGGCTTACCCGCATCCGTATGAAGCTTTGAAAGCTTTAACCCGGACCAATCAGGCTATTACAGAAAGTTCTATTAAAGAGTTTATCGAAGAATTGAATGTAAGCGAAGATATTAAAAAAGAGTTAAGAGCAATCACTCCCCATACTTATACGGGGCTTTAATTGTTTACTTATATAATAAACGTGTTTTTAAATAGGCCGTGAGGCCAAAGTCTAATTTTATTCGAATAAAAAAATGAGCACAGAAAACGAAGAATGGCGCGAAAATTCTTTCAATGAAGAGAATACAGGTGCCGGCCGTGATGGTAACAGGTCTTACAACAGAGAAGGTGGAGAACGTCCGTATCGTCCTTCTTACAACCGTGAAGGCGGGGATCGCCCGTATCGCCCGCGATTTAATGCCAACAATGAAGGAGGCGAACGCCCACAGCGTTCGTATGGTGACCGCTCTTATGGCGATCGTCCTCAACGTCCTTCTTACAATCGTGAAGGTGGCGATCGTCCGTATCGTCCTCGCTTCAATAACAATAATGAAGGAGGCGAACGCCCGCAACGTCCTTACAACCGCGAAGGTGGTTCTTATGATCGTCCTCAACGTCCTTCCTACAACCGTGAAGGTGGTTCTTATGACCGTCCCCAACGTCCCCGTTTCAATAGCGGCGAAGGTGGTGATCGTCCTCAACGTCCTTCTTACAACCGTGAAGGCGGCGACCGTCCTTACCGTCCCCGCTTTAATAACGGCGAAGGTGGCGACCGTCCTCAACGTCCTTCTTACAACCGTGAAGGTGGTGACCGTCCGTATCGTCCCCGTTTTAATAATGGCGAAGGTGGTGGCGGCTATCGCAGCAACAACGGTGGCGGTGGTGGAGGCTATCGTCCGAGATACAACAATGACCGTTCACAAGGAGGCTATCGTCCTCGTCCGCGTACCGGCGATTATGATCCGAATGCTAAGTATAGCGTAAAGAAACAGATCGAGTACAAGGAACAGTTTATTGATCCGAATGAACCGATCCGTCTGAATAAGTTCCTGGCTAATGCTGGTGTTTGTTCACGTCGCGAGGCTGATGAATTTATCACAGCAGGTGTGGTTTCTGTAAACGGTGAAGTAGTAACGGAATTGGGTACAAAGATCAAGCGTTCGGATGTGGTTAAGTTCCACGACGAACCGGTAAGCATCGAACGTAAGGTATATGTATTGTTGAATAAGCCGAAAGATACGGTTACTACATCGGATGATCCACAGGAACGTCGTACAGTAATGGATTTAGTGAAAGGCGCTTGCAACGAACGTATCTATCCTGTAGGACGTCTTGACCGTAACACGACTGGTGTACTCTTGCTGACGAATGACGGTGATCTGGCTTCCAAGCTGACACACCCGAAATTCCTGAAGAAGAAAATTTATCATGTTCATCTGGACAAGAACCTGACCAAAGCAGATATGGACCAGATTGCAGCTGGTATTCAGTTGGAAGACGGTGAAATCCATGCAGATGCGATCAGTTATACAGATGATTTCAAGAAAGACCAGGTAGGTATCGAAATTCACTCCGGAAAGAACCGTATCGTTCGCCGTATTTTCGAATCACTGGGTTATAAAGTAGTAAAACTCGACCGTGTGTTCTTCGCCGGACTGACCAAAAAAGGTCTGCGTCGCGGAGACTGGCGTTACCTGTCGGAAGCAGAAGTAAACTACCTCCGCATGGGATCGTTTGAATAATAAGTCAATAAATAACAACTTGACAGAGGACGAGGAAAGAGAGCAGGAAAAATGAATCCTGCAATTGAAACCTCGTCTTCTTGTATCTAAAAAGAAAAAGTTAAATGGAAAAGATTGGTAGAACAAAAATTGTTGATCTGTTGAAGCGCACAGATATTGGCGCGATGGTCAATGTGAAAGGATGGGTTCGCACCCGCAGAGGTAGCAAACAAGTAAACTTTATCGCACTGAATGACGGTTCTACAATAAATAATTTGCAGGTCGTAGTAGATTTGGCTAATTTCGATGAAGAGATGCTGAAGCTGATTACTACCGGAGCTTGTATTAGCGTGAATGGAGAAATGGTAGAGTCAGTAGGTTCCGGTCAGAAAGTGGAAGTACAGGCTCGCGAAATCGAAGTGCTGGGTACTTGCGATAATACATATCCATTGCAGAAGAAAGGTCACTCCATGGAGTTTCTGCGCGAGATAGCTCACTTGCGTCCGCGTACGAATACGTTTGGTGCTGTGTTCCGCATCCGTCACAACATGGCGATTGCTATTCACAAGTTCTTTCATGAAAAGGGCTTCTTCTATTTCCATACGCCGATCATTACGGCTTCCGATTGTGAAGGTGCCGGACAAATGTTCCAAGTGACTACCATGAACCTGTATGACTTGAAGAAAGACGAGAGAGGTTCTATTTCTTATGAAGATGATTTCTTCGGTAAGCAGGCGAGTTTGACCGTTTCCGGTCAGTTGGAAGGTGAATTGGCTGCTACTGCTTTGGGATCTATCTACACATTCGGTCCTACGTTCCGTGCCGAAAACTCCAATACTCCCCGCCACCTGGCAGAGTTCTGGATGGTTGAACCGGAAGTTGCTTTCAACGATATTATAGATAACATGGACTTGGCAGAAGAGTTCATCAAATATTGTGTGAAATGGGCGTTGGATAACTGTGCGGATGATGTGAAGTTCCTGAACGATATGTTCGACAAAGGTTTGATTGAACGTCTGCAAGGTGTATTGAAAGATGATTTCGTACGTCTGCCTTATACAGATGGTATCAAGATTCTGGAAGAAGCTGTTGCGAAAGGTCATAAGTTCGAATTCCCGGTTTACTGGGGTGTGGACTTGGCTTCTGAACACGAACGCTTCCTGGTAGAAGAACACTTCAAACGTCCGGTGATTTTGACTGACTATCCGAAGGAAATCAAGGCCTTCTATATGAAGCAGAACGAAGACGGTAAGACTGTACGTGCCATGGATGTTCTTTTCCCGAAGATTGGTGAAATTATCGGTGGTTCCGAACGTGAAGCGGACTATGACAAGCTGATGACCCGTATTGAAGAAATGCACATCCCAATGAAAGATATGTGGTGGTATCTGGATACCCGTAAGTTCGGTACTTGTCCTCACTCCGGTTTCGGATTAGGATTCGAACGTCTGTTATTGTTTGTAACAGGTATGGCGAATATCCGTGATGTGATACCGTTCCCGCGTACGCCAAGAAATGCTGATTTCTAATATTCCGGTATATTTATGTAAAACTCGCATAATCTTTAGGTTATGCGAGTTTTTTTATGCTCTGAATCGCTGTATTTTCAAAATAAATCTTTATATTTGAAAATACGCATTCAAGAGTGTTAACTAAAATAATACAACAATGAAAAAGCTCTATTTTTTTACCATGCTTTCAATAATGTTGTTAGCGGTAACAGGTGCGATGGCCCAAAAGAAAACTAAATTCAAGGCGGCCGATTTAAAAGGTATTTGGCAGCTCTGCCATTATGTGTCGGAATCTCCCGATGTTCCGGGAGCATTGAAACCCAGTAATACATTTAAAGTGTTGAGTGATGACGGACGGATCGTGAACTTTACCATTATCCCCGGCTCGGATGCCATTATTACAGGATATGGAATGTGGAAACAACTGACGGATGATTCTTATAAAGAAAGTATCGAGAAGAACATTCATCTTCCGATGCTGGATAATCAGGATAATATTTTGGAATTCGAGATCAAAGATAACGATTATCTCCATCTGAAATACTTTATCAAGAACGATTTGAATGGAAATGAGTTGAATGCCTGGTATTATGAAACCTGGAAAAGAGTAGAAATGCCGGCTAAATTTCCGGAGGATATTGTGAGATAAAGGGAAGATACCTTTATTGTGAGACACGGATTTTGCAAAATACTGCATGGTTGCCTGGCTATGCCTGACAACGACTTATTTTGTGAAATCCGTGCCTGTTTTTATGAAAAAGATAAAAACAAAGATCTTTTGGACAAAATCAAAGTCCGTAGAAATAGAAACGAAAATGAAAAAATAGATTTGCAAAGGTTGTGTCTGCGACTTACTCTAACTTTGTTGCCAGTAATAGAATACAGTAACAAAATAAAGTAGAACAATGAAAAACAAACTTTTACTGGCGGTAGGGAGTATTGCTCTCCTGACTGCTTGTGATGCTTCAAAAGAAAATGAAATGGAATGGTTCGACCATGCAGTGAAAACATCCGGACATCAGTTGCTCTATATGTCAGAACAATTGAAGAATGAACCGGACACCGCCTGTTTTCCCCGTTCTATCAAAGAAGGAAAGTACAGACTGGAGCACCCCACCGACTGGACGAGTGGCTTCTATCCCGGCTCCATGTGGCTAGCATACGAGTTGACAGGTGATGAAGTTCTGGCAAAAGAGGCACGCAAATATACGGACCGTCTGCAGGATATGCAATATTATACGGGTAATCACGATTTGGGCTTTATGATGTTTTGCAGTTATGGGCAGGGCATCCGTTTAAAACCCGAGCCAACGGACCGTTTGATTCTGATTAACTCGTCAGAAAGCTTGTGTTCCCGTTTTCGTCCGGAAGTCGGACTGATCCGTTCGTGGGATTTCGGTGAGTGGAGCTATCCGGTGATTATTGATAATATGATGAATCTTGAAATGCTGTTCTGGGCTTCGGAGCAAACCAATAATCCGAAATATCGCGAAATAGCCATCTCTCATGCCGACAAAACGTTGAAGAACCACTTCCGGAAAGATATGACTTCCTATCATGTGGTGAGCTACCTGGCAGATAGCGGTGAGGTGGAGTCAAAAGGAACCTTTCAGGGATATGCCGATTCTTCCGCCTGGGCGCGTGGACAGGCTTGGGGAGTATATGGATATACTATGTGTTATCGCTTCACCAAGCAGCAGAACTATTTGGATGCCGCTCATAAAATAGCGCGGTTTATTATCGATCATCGTCCGGCTGAAAATGACTATATACCTTATTGGGATTATGATGCTCCCAAGATACCGAATGAACCACGCGATGCTTCTGCGGCTGCCATAACAGCTTCTGCATTGCTGGAGTTGAGTGGTTATGGCGACAAGAAACAAGGGGAAGAATATTTTCGTTATGCGGAGCATATCCTGAAGCAGTTATCCTCTGATGATTATTTGGCCAAGGAAGGAGAAAATCATGGTTTCATCCTGTTACATTCGGTTGGTAGTTTCCCGCACGACAGTGAAATTGATACTCCGCTCAATTATGCTGATTATTATTATCTGGAAGCCTTGAAGCGCTATAAAGAACTGAAAGAAAAATCAGAAAATCAGTCTTACTAACTTGGAGGAAGACCGTTGAAGATAATCGTATTCGTTTTGAAGCCAATACCGGTCCTTTATATGAGTTAAAAAAAAGGATTCATTTATCAGATTGAATTGAAAATACTTATCTTTACGATAAATTCTTCAATATTAGCTCATGAAAGACCGACATTTGCTATTTAAGTACATATTCGGATTAACCGTTTACATCTTATTTTTTCCTTTGGCTGTATCGGCCACCGACAGCTTCATCCATTTTAAACGATTATCCGTGGATGACGGACTATCGCAAAATACTGTGCTAGCTCTGACACAAGATCATAATAATAAGATTTGGGTAGGTACCATAGACGGACTGAACTGGTATGAAGGTTCTCGCTTCGTTTCGTATTATAAAGCGCCGGATGATACGACCAGTCTGGCGAACAATCATGTCTATTCACTTCATACCGATTCGAAGGGTACGGTATGGGTAGGTACACAGGTCGGTTTATCCCGTTATAATATTGTAGGAAATAATTTCACCAATTATTCGTCACCGGACAATCAGCCGATGCAAGTATTGGCTATCGGAGAACCGGAGGAAGGTGACCGGCTTTTGCTTGCTACCAATATCGGTCTGATGGTTTTTGATAAAAAGACCGGGCGGATGAAAGTGCAGCCAGAACTTGCCGGAAAAGTGATCTATTCTGTTTGCCGGATGAATGACGGCTTCCTATTGGGTACTTCGGAAGGTGTCTATTTCTATTATGTACGTAACGGAAACGTGATCCGGCTTCTTCTTCAATTGAAAGGAGAAACGATCTCTGATATGCTTTATGACGATAAAACCGGGAATTGTTGGCTGGCTTCATTGACAAACGGGGTGTATTGTGTGGATAATAACTTTCAAATAAAACATCATTATAACAAGCAAAATACTCCTGCTTATTTCCTTACGAACTCGGTCAGGACACTGTCCGGAGATGATAAAGGAAGGGTTTGGATAGGAACTACGGAAGGTTTGCTTATCCTTGAACCGGAGACGGAAACTTTTCGGATCTGTCGTTTTTCTCCTGAAGATCCGACTACATTGGGGCATAATTCCATCCGCTCTATTTTGAAAGACAATCAAGGAGGGATGTGGATCGGTACATTTTACGGTGGGCTTAATTATTATCATCCCCTCGCTCCGGCATTCGGACGTTTGCAACATTCCGCCTGGAGGAATTCATTAAGTGATAACACGGTGAGTTGTATTGCCGAAGACCCGGATAATGGAAATCTCTGGATCGGCACGAACGATGGCGGATTAAATTATTATAATCGGAAAACCGGAGTTTTTTCATATTACCGGACGGGTACTTCCGCCAACTCTTTAAAGTCTGACAATATAAAATGTATATGGACGGACAAGGATGGAAGTGCCTATATCGGCACTCACGGAGGGGGAATGAGTCGCCTGCATCATAAGAGTGGCAGGATAGAAACATATTCCTTTCCCCATTCTACTACCCTGACTAACAGTTGTTACTCCTTATTAGACGGAACAGATGGAACGCTTTGGGTAGGCGGTATGAGCGGACTTTACCTTTTCGACAAACAGACCGGAGAACTTTCGCAGCATCCATTAGCTAAAAAGCATAAAAAGTTGGAGAATGTATTGATATATACGTTGTTCCGCGATTCGAAAGGAAGAATATGGATTGGTACGGAAGAGAGTATGTTTTTGTATGCCGGCGGGAAACTGGAAGAATTGCATCTTTCTTCTTCGGCTTATCTGCATGGGTTGATACAAGCTTTCTGTGTACAGGAAGATAGCCGTCATGAAATCTGGATCGGCTCTTCCACAGGACTATATTGCTATAAGGAAGGAGCACCGACAGCCTGGAAACACTATACGATGAAAGACGGTTTGCCGAACGACTTTATTTATAGCATACTAGAGGATGAACGGGGACGTTTATGGTTGACAACTAACAAGGGACTGGCTTGTTTCAATACGGAAGAGGGTACTTTCCTTAACTATACGAAGCAGGACGGATTGCCTCACGATCAGTTTAATTATTTCGGAGCTTGCAAAGCTCACGATGGTACCTTCTTCCTGGGGTCTCTTGGTGGCATTGCCTATTTCAAACCTTATGAATTGGGTGATAATCCATATTCTCCGGATGCGGTGGTAACAGGAGCTGTTGTCTTAAATCAGGTGATTACGGATATGAAAAGTGAACGGGTACGCTATTTTCAGGACGAGCAAGGGCGGATGCTGGGTATGTCGTTTCCTTCCGATCAGAAACTTTTTAATATCCGGTTTGCCGTTATCAACTATTTGGCTGGCAAGCGGAATCAGTTTGTTTACAAATTGGAAGGCTTTGAAACCGAGTGGAACTACTCCCGTCATGTTTCCTTTGCACGAGCGAGTTATTCTAATCTCCCGCCCGGTGAGTATGTGTTCAAGGTGAAGGCATGTAACAACAATGGAAAGTGGAGTGAAGCGACTACTGAATTTTTTGTGCACATCACTCCGATGTGGTATCAGACCTGGTGGGCAAAGACGCTTTTCATCTTCTTTTCTGTAGGGCTTCTCGTTTTTGTGATCTATTTTTTTATTGCCCGTGCCAAAATGAAGATGCAAGTCCGGATTGAACAGATAGAACGAAACAAGATAGAAGAAATCAGTCAGGAGAAAGTACGTTTTTACATGAATATGTCTCATGAGTTGCGTACTCCGTTGAGTTTGATATTGGCTCCGTTGGAGGAACTTTTGGGACAGAGTAATCTGAAAGGTACTCCAGTGCAGCAGAAACTGGATTACGTTTATAGGAACGGGCGGAAGTTATTGCACATTGTTAACCAGTTGCTGGATTTCCGTAAAGCCGAAGCAGGTGCAATGCCTCTTCATGTTACGCAGGTGAATGTAGAAGAACTGTTGCAAGATGCTTTTGCCCTGTTTAAAGAAAATGCGCAGAAGCGTACTATCAGCTTTCATATAAAATCCGATTTAGAAGGACGGTTGTTTCCGGCAGATAAGACGTATGTAGAGACAATCTTGATGAACCTGCTGTCTAACGCCTTTAAGTTTACACCGGACGGTGGAAGCATCTCGCTTTCCTTATGGACAGAGGGAGATACCTATGGTTTCACGGTAAGAGATAGCGGAATCGGTATGTCTCCAGAGCAGCTAACCCGTATTTTCGAACGTTTCTATCAGGTAGACGGTCAGCGAAAGGGAACGGGTATCGGACTGTCATTGGTGAAGATGCTTGTAGAGAAACATCACGGCACTATTACCGTGGCAAGCGAGCCTGCTCAATATACAGAATTTAAAGTCACTCTACCTGCTGACATAACTGCCTTCACGGAGAAAGAACGTGAATTACCGGCACATGAAGTCGAAACATCTGCTTCTTTCCGGGAGCTTCCGGTGGCTGATGAGTATTTCTCTGGTGATGCGTCAGTTATAGTTTCAGAAGAACTATCGGATGACGATCAGATAGAAGCCGATAGTGAGGAAGGACGTCCTACTATCCTGTTGGTAGATGACAATAAAGAAATGGTAGATTACCTAAAAGATAATTTCCGGCAGAACTATGTGACGCTTACCGCCGGAAACGGGGAAGAAGCATTGGCTATCATGAAAGAACACCGTGTAGACATTGTTCTTTCCGACGTGATGATGCCGGGAATTGACGGCATCAAACTTTGTCAGTTTATTAAGCGAAATCTGCAAACCTGCCATATTCCCGTCCTTCTGTTGTCTGCCAAAGGAAGTGTCGATGCACAGACGGAAGGTATTCAGGCTGGAGCGGATGATTACATTGCCAAACCGTTCTCTATTCACTTATTGAAAGGAAAAATTGCTAATCAACTGAAAGCACGTCAGCGGTTGAAACACTATTATTCGAATACGATTGATATAGATACTGCTAAAATGACTTCGAATAATCTGGACGAGGAATTCATGAGCAAAGCTATTCAGGTGGTAGAAGAAAATATCAGTAATGAAGACTTCACCTCTGATGAGTTGGCGAGCCAGCTTTGTATGAGCCGTTCGTCACTTTATCTCAAGATGAATTCCATATCCGGTGAACCGCCGGCAAACTTTATCCGGCGTATTCGTTTTAATAAAGCATGTAAATTGCTACTTGAAGGGCGCCACTCTATTTCAGAGATTAGTGGAATGGTCGGTTTCGGATCTTCTTCTTATTTTTCTACTAGTTTCAAGAGGTATGTAGGTTGTTTGCCATCGGATTATGTAAAACTGCATACTAAGTAACTGCCTTGCAGTTATGCATTTGTTCACCACTGAGGACGCGGAGGACACAGAGGTGAATCTTGTTCATGCCGGTACGGAAATGAATGAGATGACATGTATTCTAGGAATATTTGTACAGTATAAACAAGTTATATGACACCCGGGTCTCATTAGTGCTGACACCCGGGTGTCAGGTATATCAACACCCGGGTGTCAGTGCCATTGAGACCCGGGTGTCATACAACCTATTCATGTAGTCTGCAAATTATTTGAGTGCATGCTGTTTAGCTCGTAACCGTTCGAAAAGGAACTAAACAGAAACTAATAATCTTCATCTTTCTATCGGTTTCAGTCATTCCGTTTGGGGGCTATTTTACCCTTTTACCCTCTTTGTAGCCTCCTGTAACGCTTGTTTTGGACGAATTTTAAGTTGAAATGAACGAAAACAAAGCCCCGTTAGACAGTATCAGAGAAGGAAGAAATGAATTGAAAGTCCTGTTTCGGACGGTTTACCTACATTTGCCTACAGAAAAAACAATTATTTGATATCATGAGAAAAATAGTATTGATTTCATTTGTAATCTTATCTGCGGCTGTACAAATGACACATGCGCAAAAGCAGGCAGTCATCAAACTGACGGAGACGACATTGATGCACGAAATGCGTGCCACTCCTTATCCCCTTGATAAAGCGGTGGTAAATGATCGCGCGGTTTCTTTTCAGTGGCCGCTTCGTTCGGATATGAATTCCCAAGATAGTCCGCTGGATGGATTCGAACACAAAGTAAAGAAGATAGATAAAACAAAGATTACCTATCGGTTACGTTATTCACAGGATGCCGGATTGAAGTCGGGAGTTGTTCAGGTGGAAACTCGCTGGCCGTTCTATAATCCGGAACAACCGCTTGCGCCGGGTGTATGGTACTGGCAGTTCGGTTATGTAGAAAACGGACAAGTGACATGGGGAAGCACACAGCAAGTCACCGTGGAAGATCGTCCGGGTAAATTCTGTCCGCCTTCATTGAAAACAGTGTTGGCGAAACTACCTGCTGACCATCCGCGCGTGTGGATCATGAAGAACGAATGGAAGGACTTTATAAATCACAGCAAACAAAAGGCAGAAAGACAATGGTATCTTGAACGTGCAGATCAAGTACTTCAGACTCCAATGAAATCAGTGAAAGATATTAATGTCTCGCAGGTGAAGAATCTGAAGAACGAGATGCAGATAAATTCATACCTCACTCGTGAGAGCCGTCGCATCATCGATGCGGAAGAGGGCAATACTGAAACACTTATACGGGCCTGGTTACTGACGCAGGATACTAAATATGCTGACGAAGCTATCAAACGGGTATTTATCATGGCCGACTGGGATGAAGATAAGAATGTGAAAGGCGATTTTAATGCTTCCAGCTTATTGTCTCTCTGCTCTATGGCTTATGATTCTTTTTACGACCGGTTAAATACATCACAAAAGAAAGCATTACTGGAAGCCATCAAAAATAAAGGTGGTGAAATGTATGAGAACTTTAATAATCGGATGGAGAACCATATTGCCGACAATCATGTGTGGCAGATGACACTTCGTATTCTTACAATGGCAGCATTCAGTGTGTATGGCGATTTGCCGGAAGCCAATACATGGGTAGACTATTGTTATAACGTCTGGTTGGCACGTTTTCCCGGATTGAACAAAGACGGTGGCTGGCATAATGGCGATTCTTACTTTACGGTCAACACCCGTACATTAGTCGAAGTGCCTTACTATTATAGCAAACTGACTGGCTATGACTTCTTTTCCGATCCTTGGTATCAGGGAAATATCATGTATACCATCTTCCAGCAACCTCCTTTTTCCAAATCCGGAGGAAACGGAAGTTCACATCAGAATGTAGCACGGCCTAATAGTATTCGTATAGGATATTTAGATGCACTGGCACGTCTTACCGGAAATACTTATGCCGCTGACTTTGTACGCCGTACATTGAAAGTGGAACCGGAATATATGAAGAAAGCCTTATTGAGTAAGCCCGGTGATCTTGCTTGGTTCCGTCTGCAATGTGATAAACCTCTGCCGGAGGGCGAAGGGTTGACAGCACTCCCCGCAGGATATGTGTTCCCCGCAACAGGACTTGCCTCTTTCCAGACTAATTGGGATAGAGTGGGTGGAAATGCCATGTGGAGTTTCCGTTCTAGTCCTTATGGTTCTACCTCTCATGCACTTGCTAATCAAAATGCATTCAATACTTTCTACGGTGGGCAGCCATTGTTTTATAGTAGTGGTCATCATATTGAATTTACTGATGTACATAGTATGCTGTGCCACCGTGCCACACGGGCTCACAATACGATTCTGGTGAATGGTATGGGACAGCGTATCGGGACGGAAGGATACGGGTGGATTCCCCGTTATTACGCTAGTGAGAAAATAGGCTATGTGTTGGGCGATGCTTCCAATGCTTATGGAAAAGTAATTTCACCGCTTTGGCTGACACGTGGCGAGCAGTCCGAAGTGCATTATACACCCGAAAATGGTTGGGATGAAAATCATGTGAAGACTTTCCGTCGGCATATAGTTAATTTAGGCAAAACCGGTCTGATTTTTATTTATGACGAACTGGTGGCAGACGAACCGGTGAACTGGAATTACCTGTTACATACAACAGCAAATCCTATGACAGTGAATAAATCGAATAATCGCTTTGTACATATTCAAGCCACGAATCGGGGAGGAGCATCGGACGCTTATCTTTTCTCTACCGGAACATTACAGACTGATACGACGAGCCGTTTTTTCTATCCGGCAGTCAACTGGCTACGTGCTGATGACAAAGGGGTGTTCAAGAAGTATCCTAATCACTGGCATTTCACCGCTACATCGGAAAAAGCACAAGTATATCGTTTTGCCACTATCATCAACACACATGCACTGAAATATCCTGCCAAAGACCCCGAAATCCTGTCCGACGGACGTATCAAAGTGGGCGGATGGTTGATTAGTGTAAACCTGAAATCCGACGGTGCTCCTTCCTTCTTTATCCGCAGCACCCAAGAGAAGGTGAATATCACTTATAAAGGTGAAGCTACTGTCATCAATGAGGATGGGTATGAAACGGTAATGAGGGATACAGTGCCCGAACTGGAAATCTGATAATGAACATGAAAGATATGGATATATGAGACACTCGACTTTTAATATGAGAACTATATGCTTGTTGGCTGTATTATCGGGCATAACTGTCTTGTCAGCACAGACTCCAGGTAAACCCCGTGTACAGACTTCTGCAGCTCCGGAGGAAACTACGGTCTACAAGCCCGACGGGAAAAAGCAAGAAACGGCAGTTGTGACTTCTTCAAAAAAGGAGGAGAATAAGCGGCAATCCGGCAAAGATAATGCAGGAAAGAAAGCGGCTGCCTTTGATGGTCAACGCTATCTGGCACTGAAAACTAATGTAGCATATGATGCTTGTGCTTTGCTGAACCTTGCTGTGGAAATGCAGGTGCATAAAAAGATTACGGTAGAGTTACCGTTGACTTGCAGTTTGTGGGACTTGGGAGATAAGCATGGGGTGCGTACGGTAGCATTGCAACCTGAAGCTCGCTGGTGGATAGGAAATGAGACAGGGCGGGGACACTTTGTCGGACTGCACGCCCATGTGGCATGGTTTAACGTGAAGTGGAACGATGACCGTTATCAAGATACGGATCGTCCGTTGTTGGGAGCCGGGATAAGCTACGGTTACAAACTCCCTCTTTCCAAACACTGGGGAGCGGAATTTAATCTGGGAGTGGGATATGCCAACATGAAGTATGACACCTATTATAATGTAAACAACGGTGCACAACTGGATACGCGTGTCCGTCATTACTGGGGGATAACCCGTGTGGGAGCATCGTTGGTCTACCGCTTCTAACCTTGATAGGAACATACATATAAATACGATAATAGTATGAGAAGAAATTTATATATACTGCCACAGTGCACTTTCCTGTTATTCATCATCTTGTTGGTGAATGGATGCAGCCTGCACGAAGAACCGGAAATGACTCCCGAAGGAGAATTGGGAGTGGATCCGACAGCTGTAACACTGAACCTTAATCTAGCAATGAATTTAAGTTTGGCAGAAAATGCACCGATAACCATCACCCGTGCATCGGAAACCAAATATCTGCGTCGTTTCATTGTAGAAGCCTATCTGGATAGACAGGTAGCGGCACGACAAACGGTATATGAAGAGGATTTTAATCGTGCCAGTCTGTCTGTTAGCATGAAGCTGCACGCCCGTAATTACCGCATCCTGGTGTGGGCTGATTATGTGAATGCAGAGACACCGGAACAGGGACTTGTCTACGATGCCGGGAATCTGGCTTTTATCCTTCCTACCGGAAAATATATAGGGAATAGCCGCTATAAAGATGTTTTCGCTGCTTCTACTACGGCAGACCTGACCTCTTTCCGCAATCATTGGGGAGCTGAAACAAGTCTTGACGTTGCACTGTATCGCCCTGTTGCACGCTATGAATTGGTGGCTAAAGATGTGGCAACGTTTCTCAATAAACTGTCCACAGGCGGACTGAAAGGTGAAAGTTTTACCGCTCGTGTGAAGTACAGTGATTATTTGCCTACCGGCTACAATTTGTGGGACGATGTACCCAAGAACTCGCTCATGTACATGGAATATAAAGTGGCTTTTGAACGCCCTGCTGATGGTACGAAAGATTTGCAACTGGGATTCGACTATGTGTTGACCGATGCCGGAGAAACCGTTCCCATCCCTGTAGAACTGGAAATCTTGAATGAGAAGAATGAAGTGCTGGCACGTACAGCTTTCCGTATTCCTTGTGAACGAGGCAAAAATACAACGGTGCGCGGTAACTTTCTGACTTCTGATATCAATGGCGGAATAGGGATCGACCCCGATTATGACGGTGATCTGGAGGTAGACCTTGGAGAATTGTAAAATAGACAAATCAATTAAAAATAGCTTAACCATAAAACAATTAAGATCATGAAAAAGAACTTATTTTATTCGCTAATGGCTTTGTTCGTAGTGCTTTTCGCATCTTGTGGACAAGAAGAAATTGTTTCGGACAACGGAACAGAAATTAATGCTCCTGTTACTATCTCTGTACAGGCTCCTGTAAATAACGTCTTTAGCCGTGCGGGTGTTGCCATTCCTAATGGTTATACGATGCAATGTATCATGCAATTACTGAATGCTGATGGTGATAAGATAGGCGATCAGGTAACTAAACCGGTTACAGATGGCAAGGTATCTTTCACCATTTCCGTAGATGAACAAAAAGAAGTGTCAAAAGCATTGTTTTGGGCTGAATACGTACCAGAAAGTGGTGCTGCTAATAAGGTATATAACACTGCTGATTTGAGAGCTGTAGGATATAATACTGCATCATTCGATTTGACAAATGATGCGTTGATGGCAGCCAGCGACGCTTTCTGCGGAAAATTGGAAACGATTGGTAATGCCAGTGTGACATTGAAGCGCCCGTTCGCTAATGTGAGCGTAAAACCGAAGAACCCGGAAGTGGCTGCGCAAGCTGATAAGCTGGAAATAACATACAACGCTTTGAGTGGATATGATATTTTAGAGGGTAAATGTACTGCTACGGCTCCTGTGACTTATACAAATGCAAGTTTTGTTTCTGCGGATGGCAATTGGTTCGCTAATTTCTTTTTTGCTCCTTCGAATGTAGGTAAATTTACAGAAGAAATAACCATGACATTGAGTGGCGGATATAGTAAAGAGATTAAAATACCGGCAAACACATTGCCTTTGGATGCTAATATGCAGATTATGGCTAAATTTGAAATCGGAGATGGAAACTTTGACATTGAAGTAGGAGTGGATCCGGATTATGAAGCATTGGAAATGAAGGTTGGTAGTTATATCAATGCTGAAGGTAAAGTGGTACGTGATGCAGCGGATGCTATCGGTATTGTTTTCAAAATGGAGGCTATCGGTAGTGATGTGCCGGCTAATTATCCTGTAGCACTTCAGGGCAAGACAATCGCCGGATATGCAGTAGCGATTGAAAATGTAGCGACTGCTCGTCAATCTCTTAATCCTGACGGCGTGTTGACAAATTTGGTTGAGACAGCAGCAAGTATGACTAATGGAACACAGATTACGGAGGCGTTGTTAACAAGTATTGGAGATGTGGCGTTTAAAACAACTTATGAAAAATGGGTGGGAGAACATTCTCTTAGCAGTGAGAATTTGAGTGCATGGTATATTCCTACATTGTCGCAATTGAGTGCGTTCATGGGTACATTGTTTACTATGAAAGGAATACCTGCTACTGGTAGTGAAGATTTCAGAAACCTTCCGGAATTTGAATTTGTCAATGGTAAAATGTTTGATAGGGAGACGATTGCTACGGTGAATTATGCTTCCAGTACTATCAATAACCAAAGTAATGTTTCGGGAGTACGTATTAATGTGGCTAATGGTGTCGTAACTGATGCAACAGAGGCTGGCATTGATGTAAAAGGAAAAACTAACCAGCAAGCTCTTTGCCGCCCCATGATTACAATCTTTAAATAGTCACTGAATATTCGACCTTACTCAATAGAAATTCAAGGAAAGTGGGATCCCCCATCCCGCTTTACCTTCTTCTTACATTGAAACTTTTGAAAATAGCCCTCTAATCTTATACCTAGAAAAGAAAATAATATGCACACCACATTTCGCCTATCGGTTTTTCTTTTGTTCATTGTACAGTTATTCTGTAGCTGTACATCTGACTCGCTGCCCGAACCGGACAGCACACAGCCAGAGACGCCTGCCGGAATTCCCGATGCCTATCAGGATAAGATACGGACGCAACCTTATCCCAAAGCAGATAATGAATTGTATCTGAATCCTGCTCCTCTTATTGTTCCTCAAGCCATGAAGACGGGCGAAAGACTGCAATTTTCCCTTTCGCGTACTGAAGATTTCAGCAGTTCCGAAACGCTACTTTCCGAACCGCAGGAGTGGTGTATGTATAATCTTCATCGCCGCTTGGAGGTTGGCACATGGTATTGGCGTTTTCGTTCCACTAACCTTAATGGGACGGTGCCCGGTGAATGGAGTGCTATCTATCGTTTTGAAGTAAAGAATGATACACCGGAATTTGTAACACCTCCTTTTCAGACATTCTTAGCGAATGCTCCCCGTCTGCATCCTCGTATTTACTGTTTTTTAGATGAACGTATCGGGGAGGCTCGTAACCATGTCACTTCACACCCTGAATATAAAGAACTACAAAGTCGTGCTTCTCTGGCATTGAAAGCCGAATACACCGGAATGACTGATTTGTATAGTCGTGCAGAAGAGCTCCGGCAACATGCCACTTATCTTTATCAGGCCTATCATCTAACCCAAAAAGAAATTTATGCCGAAAAGTTGCGTCAGCTTCTCGAAGCGTTGATTGTTGCTCCCCCTACTGATGGACAACTTTTTGCATCCAACTTTACTGCCAGCAACATCGCATGGTGTCTTGTAGCAGCCTACGATCTGCTTTATGAAGATTTGTCTGTTTCCGTTCGTACTTCTGCCGAAGAACTGATGATGCGTGTGGCACGTTACTATTATAAGGTAAATTGCGGTTTTCAGGAAAACCATCTCTTTGATAATCATTTCTGGCAGCAGAATATGCGTGTCCTTTTTCAAGTGGCTTTGTCGCTTTACGACAAGCCGGCCTATTCTTCCGAAGTGCTGCCCATGATGGAATATTATTATGAATTGTGGACAGCCCGAGCTCCTGCCTCCGGCTTCAATCGTGATGGTATATGGCACAATGGTACTGGTTATTTCAGTGCTAATATCTTGACTCTGGCGTATATGCCGTCTCTTCTTTCATTTATCAGTCAGCGGGATTTCCTGTCACATCCGTGGTATCAGAATGCCGGACGCTCGTTGGTTTATACTTGCCCGCCGGGGTCGAAAAGTAACGGCTTTGGTGACAATAGTGAAAAGGGTAGTGAACCCAACCGATTGATTGCCGCTTTTGCTGACTATCTGGCGTGTGAAACGGGTGATTCCTATGCCGGATGGTATGCTGGAGAATGTCGGGACTTGTTGCGCCGGGATTATGAATTGCGTCTTTACCGGATGTGCACCGATCAGGATTATAATACTGCTTTTCCTGCCGAGGCTGATAAAATGGTATGGTATAAAGATGCTGGTGAAGTTGCCATGCACAGTGCCCCGGAAGAAACGGAAAGGGATCTTGCACTCTCGTTTCGTTCCAGTACATTTGGGTCCGGCAGTCACACTACTGCCAGTCAGAATGCTTTTAACCTGTTGTATAAAGGTGTCGATGTGTATCGCAGTACGGGCTATTATCAGAATTTCAGCGATGCTCATAATCTGATGTCCTATCGCCATACGCGGGCACATAATTCACTGTTGGTAAACGGTATCGGACAACCTTATTCTACCGAAGGTTATGGCAGTGTGATGCGTGCCATGGGTGGACAGCATATCAGTTACTGTTTGGGGGACGCTTCATATGCTTATAGAGGTATCAGCAATGACCCGATGTGGGTTGGCTACTTCAAGCAGGCAGGGATTGAACAGGTACCTGAAAATGGATTCGGTGCTACTCCATTGACTAAATACCGCCGACATGTGTTGATGCTTCATCCTCATACGGTGATTGTGTATGATGAACTGGAAGCATCTGAGGTTGTCCGTTGGGAGTGGCTGTTGCATAGTCCTACGGAATTTAAGATTGATGCGACAAAGAAAACGTTGTCTACAAATAATAAAACCAAAGGACTGGTGGCTGTGACACAACTTTTTGGAGGACATGTTTTTACGCTATCCCAAACGGATCGTTTTGTAGTGCCACCCACCATAACTGGAACGGAATATCCCAACCAGTGGCACTTGACTGCACGGGTTGACGGTTGTTCTGCTACCCGTTTCCTGGCTATTATTCAGGTAGGGGATGAGGCTGTCCCTGCTATCTACCGTGACGGTGAAACCTTTAACGTAGGTGATTGGACGATCAAAGCAGTTTTGGATGCTTCTAAGGTACCGGAACTGACAGTGAATCATCGCACTGAACAAGCAGTATTTAGTTATGGGATAAACAATCCTGTGTTGAATGGCAATTTTTACTCTCGACAGTATGAGGGTTCCTCGTTGCTTTACGATGAGATAAACGGAGCTTATCAAGTGGTAGAAATGACCGACCGGAGTCCCATATCTACCCGGGTAGTAAATCAATGATAAATAATGAAATAGAGTGAATATAAATAACAAACAGAATATGATGAAAAGTAGAATTATTTGCATTTTGTTGCTTCTTGTCGGTGTATCTGGCATTTATGCCCAGAGTTTGACCGTTACCGGTAAGGTAGTGGACAACGAAGGCTTGGAAGTGATTGGAGGAAATGTGACCGTGAAAGGAAAACAAAACACGGGTACCATTACCGATATCAATGGTAGATACACCATTACCGTTAGTGATCCGCAGAAAGATGTTTTGGTTTTCTCTTTTATCGGATTGGAAAATATGGAAGTAGTTGTGAAAGGAAGGAAACAGATTGATGTGACTATGAAGGCTGCGTCGGTATTGCTAGATGAGGTGGTAGCTATTGGTTATGCAACAGTAAAGCGTAAAGACCTGACTGGTTCGGTAGCCTCTGTGAGAAGCGATGATTTGGTCAAGGTTCCTTCGTCTGATGTAACCCAAGCTTTAGCGGGACGTATGGCAGGTGTGCAGATTATACAGACAGACGGTCAGCCTGGTGCTACGATGTCAGTGCGTGTTCGTGGTGGTATATCAATTACGCAGAGCAACGAGCCGCTTTATATTATCGACGGATTTCCGACGGAAGATGGCATGTCTAGCCTTGATCCAGCCGATATTGAAAGTATCGATGTGTTGAAAGACGCTTCGGCAACAGCAATCTATGGTGCCCGGGGAGCGAATGGTTTGGTGGTAATCACCACCAAAAGCGGTGCGAAGAGTGAAGGAAAAGCGACTCTTACTTTCGATTCTTATGTCGGTGTGCGTACGCTTGCCAAGCGGTTGGATGTATTAAGTGTGGAGGAATTTGTGTTGGCGGATTATGAAAGAACATTGGGAGATGCTACTGATCCCGAGGAAAGCATGCGGTCATGGCAAAATCGTTACGGCGGTTTTGTCGATCTTCATGAGAACTATGGCAATCGTAAAGGTATCGATTGGCTGGATCGTACGATGGGACGCACTACCGTTACACAAAATTACCGGGTAGGCATCAACGGTGGTAATGATAAGTTGAACTACAATATGTCTTATGGTTACTTCAAGGATGAAGGTGCTATGGTATATAGCGGCAGCGACAAACATAATATTGCGCTTAGTGTGAAAAGCGAAGTGAATAAGCGGCTCTCCGTTACAGGACGTATCAACTTCGATTATCTGAAAGTGTATGGAGCAGGTGTTGCCGGAAATGGTACGAATGAAGGCGGAAGTAATGTAGATGCAAAGTTTAATAAAATGGTTCAGATCTTGCAATATCGTCCTACCATTGGTATACGTGGTAGTGATTCGGATTTGTTGGCAGGAGAAGACCCTGTATTAAGTGATGCGGATGGAAACGTGATGCAGAATCCGTTGATTGCTGCTGCTGAAGAAAAAGATAATAAAGAAACACGTACATTACAAGCCAATGGCGGACTGACTTTCAAAATAATGAAAGGGCTGACCTTTCGTAACAATACGGGTATGCGTTATCAACTTTATCGTCGGGAACTTTTCTATGGAGATCAATCTATAATGGGAAGGCGCAGCGGCATTTACGGTTCTATCAGAAATACGGAAACCGGAAGTTTTCAGACTTCTAACGTCCTGACTTATGATAAACGTTTTCAGAAGAAGCATAAAGTAGTGGTGCAATTGGGACAGGAATTTGTAAAACGCTGGACTCGTGTGCTTGAGTCAGGCGTCAGTGGGTTGCCTACCGATGAGTTCATTTTGGGAGATATGAGTCTGGGTACTCCATCTGTTGCTTCGTCCGATGAAAACTATGATGATAATCTGCTCTCTTTCTTTGCTCGTCTCAACTATGACTTTACCGATAAGTATTTGTTTTCCGCGACTTTCCGTGCGGATGGTTCTTCTAAATTCGGAAAGAATAATAAATGGGGGTATTTTCCTGCTGTATCTGCGGCATGGCGTGTGAGTGAAGAGAATTTTATAAAGAAACTGAATGTTTTCTCCGACTTGAAATTCCGTATCGGATACGGTTTGGCGGGTAATAATAGAATTGGTAGCTATAACAGCCTTGCTTTGATGTCTTCTATCGTCACAGCTATGGGAGATCAGCTTACTCCCGGTTATGCTTCCAAGCAGATACCGAATCCCGATCTGAAGTGGGAAGCGAACAAGACTTTTAATATGGGGATCGATTTAGGATTTCTAAATCAACGCATCACTATTTCGCCCGAATTCTATATTAATAGGAGTAGCAATTTATTGCTTAACGCCCAACTGCCTTATTCTTCCGGTTATCAGACCATGTTGATTAATGCTGGAGAAACGAAGAATGTAGGTGTGGAGTTTACTGTGAATACAGTGAATTTTTCAACAAGGAAGTTTAGTTGGAATACTACGCTGACGCTGTCGCACAATAAAAATTCCGTGAAAGCATTGACCGGTGAGGCGGTGCAACTCTATGAAGCCAAGTTTGGCTTTAACCAAAACACTCATCGTATTGCTGTCGGAGAACCATTAGGGCAGTTCTATGGTTACATCACCGAGGGGCTGTATCAGGTAGATGATTTTAATTATGATGCTTCTACGCAGACCTATACCCTGAAAGATGGTGTACCTTATCATGGTGATAAAGGTCAGATTCGTCCGGGTATGTGGAAGTTCAAGAACTTGACCGGAGATGATAATGTGATTGATGAAAATGATAAAACTGTCATTGGTAACGCTCAACCGAAATTCTATGGAGGATTGAACAACTCTTTTACTTACAAAGGATTTGATTTAAGTATATTCCTGACTTTCAGCTATGGCAATGAAGTGCTGAATGCGACCAAACTGGTTACCAGTAAGGTGGGGAGCTTGAACTACAATGCATTGGATGTGATGAATAGTTCTAATCGTTGGATGACAATCAATACTGAAGGAGAGAAAGTGACTGATCCCGGAGAACTGGCTGTTTTGAATGCCGGTAAAACCGTAGCTGTTTATCATGATGCTCAACAGGGAGATAATTATATTCATTCATGGGCAGTGGAGGATGCTTCCTATTTAAAACTAAGTAATGTGACTTTGGGATATACATTCCCTAAAAATCTGATTGCAAGGGTAGGATTGAAAAACTTGCGTTTGTATGCCACTGGTAATAATCTGTTGACTTGGACCAAGTATTCAGGTTTCGATCCGGAAGTCTCTACGATGAAAAGCGGTTTGACACCGGGTGTTGACTTTGGAGCGTATCCGCTTAGCCGTTCTTTTATTTTTGGTCTCAACGTAGCATTTTAATTCTTTAAATACATAGTAATCATGAAAAAGATACATCTATTATATGCCGTATTCGCTTTATTGGCAACAGGATTTTCCTCTTGCGAGGATTTGCTGACGGAAGAACCTAACTCAAAATATGACCGGGACCGCTATTTCGATTCGGAAGATAAAGCGGAAATGGCAGTGATGGGAATATATAGTTCATTGTCGGACTTTAATCATTACGGTTGGTACGAAATGGCTTCTCCTGCATCAGACGATACCTATTATACGGCTCGTACGCAGTCTGACAATCAGGTTCACGATATTGCACATTATCAGCTAAACTCCACGAATACGTGGATTGAAAGTATCTGGAAACTGAAATATGAGGGAATCGACCGGGCTAACCTCACCATTGACGGAATCTGTGGCATGACAGGATACGCAGAAAATACCCGTTTGAAAGCATTGGAAGCGGAAGCGTGCTTTCTGCGCGCTTTCCTCGCATTTGATTTGGTGAGATATTGGGGAGATGTGCCTTTCAAAACATCTTATTCATCATCCTACGAATCTGCTTTTGGTGAACGTGTGGACAGGGAAGTGATTTATGACGAGATTATATCCGACCTTACTTTCGCTAAAAACAATCTGGATTGGGCAACTGCTTCTTCCAGTCCCGAACGGGTGACGCAAGGGGCTGCCCGTGCATTGCTGATGCGTGTATATTTGCAACGTGCAGGATATAGCCTTCAATCGAATGGACAGTTGAAACGTCCGGAGGACAGTAAGCGGATGGAATATTTCGATGCAGTGATAAAAGAGTGGGAGGCTTTTGAAAAGAAAGGGTACCATGATTTTTATGATGGTGGTTATGAGGCACTCTTTAAAAGCTACTCGCAGGGGGGACTGAATAATAAGGAGAGTCTTTGGGAGATTGCTTTCTATCATTCACAAGGACGTCGTAACGGTGGAGCATGGGGGATTTATAACGGTCCGCAGGTGGCGGAACCTACCGGAGTTTCTGCATCTGAATCAAGTCAGTATATGGGACGTGCCAATGGTTTCTTTATAGTCGTTCCCGAATGGCGTAACTTCTTCGAAGCGAGCGATAAACGCCGTGATGTTGCTATTTGCACCTATCGTTATACCTGGAATGGTACTAAAAAAGAGCATGTAAAAGAAGAAAGAAGTGCAGGTAGCTGGTATGTAGGAAAATGGCGCCGGGAATGGATGCCGAAAGAGTCATGGAACAAGAATATCAATTATGCGGATGTGAACTATTGCCCTTTGCGTTATGCTGATGTGGTATTGATGGCTGCCGAAGCGTATAATGAAACAGGAACAGATAGACAAAAAGCATGGGATTTGTTGAATAGCGTACGTACACGTGCTGAAGCAACTTCTATTACAGAAGCGAATTATGATGAAATGATGAGCGCACGGAAAAAGACACATAACCTGACTTTCATTGACGACTCTACACCGGAAGGAAAGTTCCGTACGGCTCTCTACTGGGAACGTGGCTTCGAACTGGCTTTTGAAGGACAACGCAAATATGATCTGATACGTTGGGGAGTGTTGGGAAAGGCTCTGAAACTGTTTGGTGAGATCAGTTCCGTCAATCAGAAAGAGAACAAACCATATCCGGCTTACCGGAATTTTACGGAGGGTAAACATGAACTTTTCCCTATCCCTCTGAAAGAGATACAAAGTAATCCGAAACTCAATGGAATGAATAATAACGGGTATTGAGAAGACTCTCAATAGAATAGGCGACTGGAAAAATATACAAAAATAGTTTGCCAATTCAAAGAAAAGCCGTACTTTTGCAAGCCGATTATTATCACAAAATGATAAGAGATTAATTCATAGCAAGTTAGTATTCCTTTGTCCGGGGAAGACTAATGAGTGGTGAAGAAATTTTTAGTAGTAACATTTAAAAAACAAAATTAGAGTGGATACTTTAAGTTACAAGACCATTTCTGCAAACAAAGCGACTGTAACCAAAGAATGGGTTATCGTTGACGCTACAGACCAAACATTAGGCCGTCTGGGAGCAAAAGTTGCAAAATTGCTGAGAGGAAAGTACAAACCAAACTTTACTCCTCACGTAGACTGCGGTGATAACGTTATCATCATCAATGCAGACAAAGTAAAACTGACTGGTAACAAATGGAATGACAGAGTTTATTTGTCATATACAGGTTATCCTGGTGGTCAGAGAGAAATGACTCCTGCCCGTTTGATTACAAAACCGAACGGTGAAGAGAGATTACTGAAAAAAGTAGTGAAGGGCATGCTTCCTAAGAATATCCTGGGAGCTAAGTTGCTGAATAACTTGTATGTTTACGCTGGTAGCGAACACAAACAGGCTGCTCAGAACCCGAAAATGATTGATATTAATTCATATAAATAAGATATAATGGAAGTAGTAAATGCATTAGGCAGACGTAAACGTGCTATTGCACGCATATTCGTAAGCGAAGGTACAGGAAAGATTACTATTAACAAGAGAGACCTTGCAGAGTACTTTCCATCAACTATTCTTCAGTATGTTGTAAAACAACCATTGAACAAGCTGGGTGCTGCTGAGAAGTATGACATCAAGGTGAACTTGTGTGGTGGTGGTTTCACTGGTCAGTCTCAGGCATTGCGTTTGGCAATTGCTCGTGCACTGGTTAAGATGAACGCTGAAGATAAAGCCGCTCTTCGTGCAGAAGGCTTCATGACTCGTGACCCTCGTTCTGTTGAACGTAAGAAACCGGGACAGCCGAAAGCTCGTAGAAGATTCCAGTTCAGCAAGCGTTAATGTGCTGCCTGATAGAGGAATATGTTTAGTATCTAAACTACTGGGACTCTGTTCATAGACTACCCAGCGGTTGGTTTAGAAAAAACAAAAAAGAAAGTAAACGATTTAAAGAAAAAACAAGATGTCAAGAACAAATTTTGATACATTATTGGAGGCTGGTTGCCACTTCGGACACCTTAAGAGAAAGTGGAACCCTGCAATGGCTCCTTATATTTTCATGGAACGCAATGGTATTCATATCATTGACCTCCACAAAACAGTTGCAAAAGTAGACGAAGCTGCTGAAGCTTTGAAACAGATTGCCAAATCTGGCAAGAAAGTTCTTTTTGTTGCTACTAAAAAACAAGCTAAACAAGTTGTAGCTGAGAAAGCTCAATCTGTTAATATGCCTTATGTAATCGAGCGTTGGCCGGGTGGTATGTTGACTAACTTCCCGACTATCCGTAAGGCTGTGAAGAAAATGGCTACTATCGATAAATTGACTAACGATGGTACATATTCTAACCTCTCTAAGAGAGAAGTTCTTCAGATTTCTCGTCAACGTGCAAAATTGGACAAGACTTTGGGATCTATCGCTGATCTGACTCGTCTGCCGTCTGCATTGTTCGTAATCGACGTAATGAAAGAAAATATCGCAGTTCGCGAAGCTAACCGTTTGGGTATCCCTGTATTTGGTATCGTTGATACTAACTCTGATCCTTCAAACGTGGATTTCGTAATTCCTGCTAATGATGACGCTACTAAATCAATAGAAGTTATCCTGGATGCTTGTTGCGCTGCAATGATCGAAGGTTTGGAAGAAAGAAAAGCTGAAAAGATCGACATGGAAGCAGCTGGTGAAGCTCCTGCTAACAAAGGCAAGAAGAAATCAGTAAAAGCTAGACTCGACAAGTCTGACGAAGAAGCTATCAACGCAGCTAAAGCTGCTGCTTTCATCAAGGAAGACGAAGAGGCTTAATATATAAAATGTGCCAATTTGCTAATGTGCAAGGGTATTGTTATACACTTGCATCTTGATTGGCAGATTGGCACATTTTTTGTTTCGAAAATTATTATTCATTTAAATAAAGGAAATTATTATGGCTGTAACTATGGCTGATATTACCAAGCTGCGCAAAATGACCGGAGCTGGTATGATGGATTGCAAGAATGCATTAACAGAGGCTGATGGCGATTACGACAAGGCAATGGAGATTATCCGTAAGAAAGGACAAGCTGTTGCTGCTAAGCGTTCTGAACGTGAGGCTTCTGAAGGTTGCGTTTTGGCTAAGACTACTGGTGACTATGCCGTTGTCATTGCTTTGAAGTGCGAAACTGACTTCGTAGCTCAGAATGCTGACTTTGTGAAACTGACTCAGGATATTCTTGATCTTGCTGTGGCTAACAAATGCAAGACATTGGACGAAGTAAAAGCATTGCCGATGGGTAACGGTACTGTACAGGATGCAGTGACTGACCGTAGCGGTATCACAGGTGAGAAAATGGAACTTGATGGTTACATGACTGTAGAAGGCGCAAGCACTGCTGTTTACAACCACATGAACAGAAATGGTCTTTGTACGATTGTTGCTTTTAACAAGAACGTTGACGAGCAGTTGGCTAAGCAAGTAGCTATGCAGATTGCTGCTATGAATCCGATCGCTATTGATGAGGATGGTGTTTCTGAAGAAGTGAAGCAAAAAGAAATCGAAGTAGCTATCGAAAAGACAAAGGCTGAACAGGTGCAGAAGGCTGTAGAAGCTGCTCTGAAGAAGGCTAACATCAACCCGGCTCATGTAGACAGCGAAGATCACATGGAAAGCAATATGGCTAAAGGTTGGATTACAGCTGAAGATGTAGCGAAAGCAAAAGAAATCATTGCTACTGTTTCTGCTGAAAAGGCTGCACATTTGCCTGAACAAATGATTCAGAACATCGCTAAGGGTCGTCTGGCTAAGTTCTTGAAAGAAGTTTGCCTGCTGAACCAGGAAGATATCATGGACGCTAAGAAGACTGTAAGAGAAGTGTTGGCTGCTGCTGATCCTGAACTGAAGATTGTTGACTTCAAGCGTTTCACTTTGAAAGCTGAATAATCTGATTCAAATCTTGTTAAGTACTACTTACAAAGTCAGATTTATTATATGTAAAATTTGGGAAAAGGGTTCGGTATTGCACCGGACTCTTTTTTCTTTAAGGCATATCTTAGGATAGGGACTACTTCAATGCTTTATCTATTTGCTTCATCAGCGTATCTATGGCTCCATCTTCATAGCCGGTAGTAGCTGATATTACTTTTCCTTCTTTGTTTATTAAATAACTTCTGGGAATCATTTTGGTGGCAAATTTACCTGTAACTTCCCGTTTGGGATCCGGGTAGAGGGGAAATGTAAACCTTTTTCTTTTATTGTATTCCGCTAATTGGTCGTCTGTATGCTCGCGACCGATCACTAACATACAGAAATCCTTGTTGTTTTTATATTTAGGCCAGAGTATTTTCTGAACTTCAGCCAGTTCGCTTTGGCAAGGGCCGCACCAGGTAGCGAAAATATTGATTAATACAACTTTCCCTTTTAGATCTGCAGAGTTTATGGTGCCGTTTGCTGTTGAATGAAGGGTGAAGGCAGGTATATTGTCACCTACCTTTACAATATCCGCATCACTTTCTTGTGCGAATGACAACAGTGAGAATAGTGTTGCCGCACAGAATAATATTACTTTTCTCATTTCTTGTATTATTTAATTTAACCTCCTATACCTTTGGTTTTAGTATATCCTTCTTTGATGAGTAGATCTATGATCTTGGTCTTGAAATCTCCTTGTACCATTATCTCTCCGTCTTTAGCTGAACCGCCTACTCCACATTTGCTTTTCAGTAACTTGCCTAGCTCTTTCAAATCATTATCCGTACCCACAAATCCGGTAATTAATGTTACCACTTTACCACCCCGGTTCTTTTTGTCAATGGAAACTCGCAGGTTTTGCTTGTCTTTGTCGAGGGTAACCTGTTCTTCATCGTTATCCATTTCATAACCGAAGTCAGGATTCGTGGAGTACACAACGTTCAATCTATCTTTCCAATCATTATTTTTCATACTTGTCATTTTTAATCCTTTTCAAAAGTATTAAACTTATCGAAAAGAGCAAAATTTGAGTCTCTTTTCATCGTTTTGTTTAATCTCTATTAAGGTTTTCTGTTATAGGGTTGTCAGTCTCAAAAAATAATGTACTTTTGCAAAATACCAAATTTTGTAAGAAGTATGAGCACTTATATACGAAAAGAGGCGGATAAAGTGCCGGAGCCTACCTTGCGCAGACTTCCCTGGTATCTGTCCAATATAAAACTAATGAAAGATAAAGGGGAGCAGTATGTCTCTTCTACACAAATCTCTAAGGAAATAAATATTGACGCTTCCCAAATCGCCAAGGATTTGTCATACGTCAATATCTCGGGGCGTACGAGAGTGGGATACAATATTGATGCGCTGATTGAGGTGTTAGAGAGTTTTCTTGGATTTACCAATATGCACAAAGCCTTCTTGTTTGGTGTAGGTAGCCTGGGGGCTGCTTTGCTTCGGGATTCTGGTTTGCATCATTTCGGACTGGAGATTGTGGCTGCTTTTGATGTGAATCCGGAACTGGTGGGAAAAGACCTGAATGGTATTCCTATTTATCATTCCGATGACTTTGAAGCAAAGATGAAAGAATACGATGTAAATATCGGTGTATTGACCGTACCTATTAATATTGCTCAGGAAATTACAGATAAGATGGTAGACGGAGGTATAAAAGCCGTATGGAACTTTACTCCTTTCCGAATCCGTGTACCCGAGAATATAGTGGTGCAGAATACGTCTCTATATGCTCATTTGGCTGTTATGTTTAACCGATTGAATTTTAACGAGAAATAATGAAGATTATTGCAGTAGGAATGAACTACGCCCAGCATAACAAAGAACTGGGACATACACAAGTAAATACGGAGCCGGTGATTTTTATGAAGCCTGATTCTGCTATTCTGAAGGATGGCAAACCGTTTTTCATTCCCGACTTTTCTAAAGAGATACATTATGAAACGGAGCTGGTGGTTCGTATTAATCGATTGGGGAAAAATATAGCTCCCCGCTTTGCTAACCGTTATTATGATGCAGTGACTGTAGGGATCGACTTTACGGCTCGTGACCTTCAGCGAAAGTTCCGTGAGCAGGGTAATCCCTGGGAGCTTTGCAAAGGTTTTGATTCGTCGGCTGCTATTGGAACTTTTGTTCCGGTGGAGCACTATAAGGATATTCAGAATCTTGACTTTCATTTGTTGATCGACGGTAAGGAAGTGCAGCGCGGTTGTACGGCAGATATGCTTTTCAAGATAGATGATATAATCGCTTATGTAAGCCAGTTTGTAACTTTGAAAATTGGTGACTTGCTCTTTACTGGGACTCCTGTGGGTGTAGGTCCTGTTAGTATCGGACAGCGTTTGCAAGGTTATCTGGAGGGAGAAAAACTGCTGGATTTCTATATTCGTTGATCTTTTTTTATTCATTAGTACTCATTTGTTATATAAAATATGAAGATAAGAGTAGGCTTTGGTTTCGACGTACATCAGTTGGTCGAAGGTCGTGAGTTATGGCTGGGTGGCATTCTTTTGGAACACACAAAAGGATTGCTGGGGCATTCGGATGCTGATGTATTATTGCATGCTGTTTGCGATGCTCTGTTGGGGGCGGCGAATATGCGTGATATTGGCTATCATTTCCCCGATACGGCAGGAGAATTTAAGAATATAGATAGCAAGATACTGCTGAAAAAAACAGTGGAGTTGATTGCTACCAAAGGATATAAAGTGGGCAATATCGATGCAACTATTTGTGCCGAACGCCCGAAGTTAAAAGCGCACATTCCTTTAATGCAGGAGACGATGGCAACTGTTATGGGGATTGATATGGATGATATTTCCATTAAGGCGACTACTACCGAGAAACTCGGTTTTACAGGTCGTGAAGAAGGTATATCAGCTTATGCTACTGTGCTGATAGAGAAGATTTCTTAACCCCCTAAAACAAATAATTATGATTCGTCTTTTTAAAATTTACTTAACACTTGCCTTCTTATTGGTAACGACTTTTTGTATGGCTCAGAAGAGTGAACTGAAATTTAGCAAAGATGGTAAATTCAAGATTGTGCAATTTACCGATGTGCATTTTAAATATGGAAATCGGGCTTCAGATATAGCTCTGGAACGTATTAATCAGGTGCTTGATGACGAACGTCCGGATTTGGTGATATTTACCGGTGATGTTGTTTATTCTGCTCCGGCGGATTCCGGAATGTTGCAGGTACTGGAACCGGTAGTTAAACGTAAACTACCTTTTGTGGTCACTTTTGGTAACCATGACAATGAACAGGGAATGACACGGGAACAGTTATATGATATCATCCGTCAAGTTCCCGGCAATTTATTGCCTGATCGCGGAACAGTTTTATCGCCGGATTATGTATTGACAGTGAAATCGTCTTCCAATCTAAAGAAGGATGCTGCTTTGCTATATTGCATGGATTCTCACTCTTATTCTCCTTTGAAAGATGTGAAGGGGTATGCATGGCTTACATTCGACCAGATAAATTGGTATCGTCAACAGAGTGCGGCTTATAAAGTGCAAAACGGCGGACAGCCTCTGCCGGCTCTTGCTTTTTTCCATATTCCTCTTCCTGAATACAATGAAGCTGCCCGTAGCGAAAATGCAATTCTTCGTGGAACTCGTATGGAGGAAGCCTGTGCGCCTAAATTGAATACAGGAATGTTTGCAGCGATGAAAGAAGCTGGTGATGTGATGGGTATGTTTGTAGGACACGACCACGATAATGACTATGCAGTGATGTGGAAAGATATCCTTCTGGCTTATGGACGCTTTACCGGTGGAAATACGGAATATAACCATTTGCCGAATGGTGCGCGTATCATCGTATTGGATGAGGGTGCCCGTACATTCACATCTTGGATTCGTCAGAAAGACGGTGTGGTGGATAAAATCTCTTATCCGGCAAGTTTTGTCAAAGACGATTGGACTAAACGTTGAGGCTTGCGAACTTCACATGGCTAAGGCGCGTGTATTTTGAACCATAGCTTTCGTATCGGCGCGATACTTTCGCCGATGCAACGTAGATAATATCTCCCAGTCGGTATTCATGTTCTATCCCGGATAGAGTGCATGAAACCGCACTGGGATTTTTTGATGGAATACTCATGGTGACTAAATTTCCACTGGCATCGGTCAAAGTCAGTACCTGCTTGACAAAAAACTGTGGGGTAGTGCCGTTCACTCTTGTTTTGTACGGATCGTCTTCCAATCTTACCCGGGTGACTTTTAATTTTAAGTCTGTCAGCTTTTCTCCTAATTCTCCCAGATAACGGCTGGATGAACGCTTCTCCCTCGATTTTCTTATCATTATATCCAGGTGTATGGAATGATAAGCTTGTGCTATTTTGACGAAACGTTCCTGTTTCGGTATTTTGGGAATGAATTTGTATGCTACCCAACTTAGGTAGGCGGGATCTATTTTGAGGATTTCATGTAGAAAATGTCCCCGGTATTTTCCGAAGAAGATAAGATCGTCACCGTTACTCTGCATTCTTTTCTCATTGTAATCTACCAGGATGATGCAACGCTTCGAATAATAAAACATCGTGCTGGCCATCCGCAGGGATTCGTTGATGTCTGGTGACAGGTCATGTATATAAAGAATGGATTGCTTTTCGGGCAGGGGAGAGTACAGCCAAAGGGAATAATTTGGTTTCCCCGGTCGGGGCAACACCACCAGGTAGACTCCTACCTCTTTAAAAGAGGCTCTGCCTCGGTTGTACTCATTCAATTTGGCATACAATAAGGCTTGCTCGTTTTCGGAAATGCCCGGTAATCTGGGGTTAGCCATAATTGTTCTCGCTTTTGGTATATTTCAAATATAAGGATTTTCTTTCAGAAAAGCAACTTTTCTCTTTGAAATCTCGTACATTTGTATCCATGTAAATTTTCAAAATTCGAATGGAAGAACGAAATAAGAGAGTATTGGTAGGTATGAGTGGTGGCATAGACAGCACCGCTACTTGCTTGATGCTGCAGGAACAAGGATACGAGATTGTAGGGGTTACCATGCGCGTATGGGGAGATGAACCACAGGATGCCAGGGAGTTGGCTGAACGGATGGGGATCGAACATTATGTAGCAGATGAACGTATTCCTTTTAAAGAAACCATCGTAAAAAACTTCATAGACGAATATAAGCAGGGGCGTACACCGAATCCGTGCGTGATGTGTAATCCGTTGTTTAAGTTCCGTGTTTTGACGGAGTGGGCGGATAAGTTGAATTGTGCATGGGTGGCTACCGGACATTATTCACGATTGGAAGAGAAAAACGGAAATATTTATATAGTAGCCGGAGACGATGATAAGAAAGACCAGTCGTATTTTCTCTGGAGATTGGGGCAGGATGTGCTGAAACGTTGTATTTTCCCATTGGGAGATTATACGAAGGTGAAGGTTCGTGAGTATCTTGCAGAGAAAGGATATGAAGCAAAGTCGAAAGAAGGAGAAAGTATGGAAGTCTGCTTTATCAAGGGGGATTACCGTGATTTTCTTCGTGAGCAGTGCCCCGAACTGGATAGTGAAATTGGACCGGGATGGTTTGTTAACTCTGAAGGAGTGAAGCTTGGGAAGCATAAAGGAGCACCTTATTATACGATTGGCCAACGAAAAGGATTGGAGATCGCTTTAGGAAAGCCTGCCTATGTGTTGAAAATCAATCCGCAGAAAAATACGGTGATGCTTGGAAATGCCGACCAGCTGGAAACTGAATACATGTTGGCGGAGCAGGATAAAATGGTGGATGAACGGGAATTGTTCGGATGTGAGAATCTGACGGTACGGATTCGTTATCGCAGTCGTCCGATTCCTTGCCGGGTGAAAAGATTGGAAGACGGACGTTTGTTGATACATTTCCTTGAAATAGCTTCGGCCATTGCTCCCGGACAATCAGCTGTGTTTTATGATGGAAAACGGGTGCTGGGAGGAGCTTTCATTGCTTCCCAAAGAGGAATCGGGCTGGTGATTATGGAAAATGAAGAATTATGATTGATTAAAATAGAAAGATAACTTATGAAGAAGTTTATAGTATTGATTCTCGCTTTAAATATGTATTTGGGTGTGTTTGCCCAGTTTACTCCGGGAGATACCTTAAAATATCGAATTAGTCTGAAAGACAAAGCGGCTACGGACTATTCCTTGCAAAAACCGGAAAAGTATTTGTCTAAGAAATCTATCGAGCGGAGAAAAAAACAGGGATTGCCTATTGATTCTACCGATTTACCGGTTTGCAGGAAATATGTAGATGCCATACGGAAAACAGGTGTCCATGTACTTGTGACCGGAAAATGGGATAATTTCGTCACTGTTTCTTGTAATGACAGTATGTTAATCAGCGAAATAGCTCAACTGCCTTTTGTACGTTCTACAGAAAGAGTGTGGAAAGGTATCACGCAAAGAGCATTTCAAAGAGACTCATTGATAAATAAACCGTTGCGCACCGATAGCCTTTACGGTCCTGCAATCACGCAAGCGGCTATGAGCCGCGTCGATCTCCTGCATGATGCAGGTTTTAAGGGAGAGGGAATGACCATTGCCGTGATTGATGCCGGCTTCCATAATGTGGATAAGATTGATGCCATGAAAAATATCCGTATCCTCGGTGTGCGTGACTTTGTGAATCCGGAGGCAGATATTTATGCAGAAAGCAGTCATGGAATGTCTGTATTGTCCTGTATGGCAATGAACCAGCCGCATGTGATGATTGGCACTGCTCCTGAAGCTTCTTATTGGTTGCTGCGTAGTGAAGACGAATATTCGGAAAATTTGGTAGAGCAGGATTATTGGGCGGCAGCTATCGAGTTTGCCGATAGTGTAGGAGTGGATTTAGTGAATACATCGCTTGGTTACTACTCATTTGACGATCCTGCGAAGAATTATAGATACCGTGACTTGAATGGTCATTATGCGCTGATGTCCCGTGAAGCTGCGAAGGCTGCCGATAAAGGAATGGTAGTTGTTTGCAGTGCCGGAAATTCGGGCGCGGGTTCGTGGAAGAAGATTACTCCTCCGGGAGATGCGGAGAATATCATAACTGTAGGAGCTGTAACAAAAAGAGGAGAACTGGCGCCGTTTTCTTCTGTAGGAAATACGGCTGACGGACGTGTGAAGCCCGACGTAGTGGCTGTCGGTTTAAATTCAGATGTGATGGGAACGGATGGAAATCTTCGTCGCGCCAATGGAACCTCTTTTGCTTCTCCGATTATGTGCGGTATGGTAGCTTGCTTGTGGCAGGCTTGTCCGAAGCTGACAGCAAAGCAGATTATTGATTTGGTGCGTCAGTCAGGTGACAGAGCTGATTTCCCGGATAATATATATGGATATGGTATTCCTGATTTGTGGAAGGCTTACCTCCAGTCTTCTTCCACAGAAAGGAAATAAGTGTCCTTGCTAACTAATTATCTATTGTAAAACACGGAATTTGTAGTTGCTTTCAAGTTACTCTTATTTAAAAAAAGTGTGTGACCTGTTCCTGATTTATTATATAAACGAATGATGCTCAATAATATGTATAAGTCCAAGCAATCAGAATCTCCCTCTTTGGAAGAGGGTGGGGAGAGGCTTTCTCTTTTAGAACTGAATGCACTCGTGCGCCGTAGTCTGGAGCAATGCCTGCCCGATGAATATTGGATACAGGCAGAGTTGAGCGATGTCCGTTCCAATACGACAGGGCATTGTTATCTGGAATTCGTGCAGAAAGATCCTCGCAGCAACAATCTCGTAGCCAAGGCACGCGGTATGATTTGGAATAATATCTACCGCTTGTTGAAACCTTATTTTGAGGAAACCACAGGGCAGCTATTTACTTCCGGCATTAAGGTGTTGGTGAAAGTAACAGTTCAGTTTCATGAGCTATACGGTTATAGTCTGACGGTACTTGATATTGATCCTGCTTATACATTGGGAGATATGGCTCGTCGCCGTCGGGAAATATTATTGCAGTTGGAAGAGGAGGGAGTGTTGACGCTGAATAAAGAGCTTGAGATACCGATTCTTCCCCAGCGTATTGCTGTCATTTCTTCGGCTACTGCGGCCGGATATGGAGATTTCTGTCATCAGTTGCAGCACAATTCGGGCGGGTTCTTTTTCTATACGGAGCTTTTTCCGGCTTTAATGCAGGGAAATCAGGTGGAGGAATCCGTGTTGGCTGCTTTGGATCGTATTAATGCCCGCATCAATGAATTTGACGTAGTAGTCATCATTCGTGGCGGTGGAGCTACTTCCGATTTGTCCGGCTTTGATACTTATCTATTGGCAGCTGCATGTGCGCAATTTCCATTACCTATTATTACCGGTATTGGGCATGAACGCGATGATACAGTGCTTGATTCCGTGGCTCATACCCGGGTGAAAACTCCTACGGCTGCTGCCGAACTCCTGATTCATCAGGTGGCGGAAGTCGCGGAGCATCTGGAAGAATTATCTATGCGGATTCAACAGGGAGCTTATATGCTTCTTGATCTGGAACGACGAAGGTTGGAAACTCTCCAAACCCGTATTCCCAATCTTGTTCATCGCAAACTTGCGGACGCCCGTTTTTCTTTGCTGGCAGCAAAGAAAGATTTGTCACAGGTGACGAAAGCATTGGTGGCCCGTCAATCTCACCGGTTGGAACTTTTGCAACAACGAATAGCGGACGCTTCTCCGGATAAACTTTTGAGTCGGGGATATAGTATTACAATAAAGGATGGGAAAGCGGTGACGGATGCTTCTTTACTGAAACCGGGAGAGCATTTGATAACCCGGCTATCGAAAGGAGAAGTTCGATCGGTAGTAGAAAAGTAGCTATCCGTCAAACGTGTATTTGTAAAAACATTCATTATTAACCATTAAATATCAATCATCGTGGCAGTAAAAAAAGAAACATATTCCCAAGCAATGGAACGTCTTGAAAAGATCGTTCGCCAGATAGATAATAACGAACTGGATATCGACATTTTGAGTGAGAAAATAAAAGAAGCCAATGAAATTATAGCCTTTTGCAAGGATAAACTAACAAAAGCCGATCGGGAAGTCGAAAAATTATTGCAAGAAAAGAGGCAATCTGAAGAATAAAAGTTATTTTTGCGTTTCAATGCAATGGAAAATAAACTAATACATAACAATATGAAAGAAATAGACTGGGCGAATCTGTCGTTCGGATACATGAAGACAGATTACAATGTGAGAATCAACTTCCATAATGGTGCATGGGGAGAATTAGAGGTCAGTAGTGATGAACACCTCAATTTGCACATGGCGGCAACCTGTTTACACTATGGTCAGGAAGCTTTTGAAGGACTGAAAGCATTCCGTGGAAAAGATGGCAAAGTTCGTATTTTCCGTTTGGAAGAAAATGCTGCCCGTTTGCAATCTACTTGCCAGGGAATTCTGATGGCAGAACTTCCGACAGAACGGTTCAAAGAAGCAATCCTGAAAGTGGTGAAGTTGAATGAACGTTTTATCCCTCCTTATGAAACCGGTGCTTCTCTTTACATTCGTCCGCTGTTGATCGGAACAAGTGCCCAGGTAGGCGTGCATCCTGCAGAAGAGTATATGTTTGTAGTATTCGTAACTCCGGTAGGACCGTACTTCAAAGGTGGTTTCTCTACCAATCCGTACGTTATCATTCGTGAGTTTGACCGTGCCGCTCCTCATGGAACAGGTATTTATAAAGTGGGTGGCAACTATGCAGCCAGTCTTCGTGCTAACAAGAAGGCACATGATCTGGGCTATTCCTGCGAGTTCTACCTTGATGCAAAAGAAAAGAAATATATTGATGAATGTGGTGCTGCCAACTTCTTCGGTATTAAGGATAATACTTATATCACTCCGAAATCATCTTCTATCTTACCTTCTATTACCAATAAGAGCTTGATGCAGTTGGCAGAAGACATGGGTATCAAAGTGGAACGCCGTCCGATACCGGAAGAAGAACTGGAAACATTTGAAGAAGCTGGTGCTTGTGGTACTGCCGCAGTAATCAGCCCGATTCAGCGTATCGATGATTTGGAAAATGGAAAATCTTATGTGATTTCTAAAGACGGCAAGCCGGGACCTATCTGTACGAAATTGTACAATAAGTTGCGTGGAATCCAGTATGGCGACGAACCGGATACACATGGTTGGGTGACGATTGTAGAGTAATTGTATATTATGAAATAACACATTTATCAATTAATATTATTCACTATGTTAAAACTAAACTCAGAACTACGTGCGCAGGCGCGTGAGGCACTTCGAGGAAAGTGGCCTATGGCAGCCGTTGCTGCACTTATTTATTCAGCAATTGCCGGTGGATTATCTGCTATTCCTGTGATTGGCGGATTATGTTCATTGTTTGTTGGACTTCCGGTTGCATACGGCTTTACTATTGTAATGCTTGGCGTATGTAGAGGCAAAGACATTGATTTTGGTGTTTTGTTCGAAGGCTTTCAGGATTATGGACGTATTTTTGTAACTATGTTGCTTCAGGCTGTCTATACAATTTTGTGGTCACTGTTGCTGGTTATACCGGGTATCATTAAGTCTTATTCTTATGCAATGACATCTTTTATCTTGAAAGATGAACCGGAAATGAAAAACAATGCAGCTATTGAGAAAAGTATGGCTATGATGGAAGGGAACAAGATGAAGCTGTTCATGCTTGATTTAAGTTTCATTGGCTGGGCTATCCTTTGTATTTTCACTTTGGGTATTGGACTTCTTTTCCTGCAACCGTATGTTGCTATTTCGCGTGCTGCTTTCTATGAAGATTTGAAAGCACAACAAGGCGGAAGTGTAGAGGTAAACGTTGAAGTGAATGTTGAGATTTGATAAGACTCATTCAGTACTATAGAAGAATGGAGCATAGAGAAATCTGTGCTCCATTTCTTTTTGTCGGTTGCTTCAAAATCAGTACCTTTGCAACCTAATCAGGATTGATATGGGAAAGAATAAATTAGAAAAGTTTGCCGATATGGCGAGTTATCCGCACGTGTTCGAATATCCTTATTCGGCGGTAGATAACATGCCTTTTGACATGAAAGGGAAATGGCACAAGGAGTTTTTTAAAAACGATCATCCGATTGTGCTCGAGTTGGGTTGCGGACGTGGTGAGTATACTGTTGGCCTGGGTAAGATGTTTCCCGAAAAGAACTTTATAGCAGTGGATATAAAAGGCGCCCGTATGTGGACGGGAGCAACGGAGTCATTACAGGCCGGAATGAAGAATGTCGCTTTCCTGCGTACCAATATTGAAATCATCGAGCGTTTTTTTGCTGAAGGCGAAGTGAGTGAAATATGGCTTACCTTCTCTGACCCGCAAATGAAGAAAGCAACCAAGCGACTGACTTCTACCTATTTTATGGAAAGGTATCGCAAATTTTTGCAACCGAATGGTATTATCCACCTGAAAACGGACAGCAACTTTATGTTTACCTATACAAAATACATGATTGAGGCGAACAAACTTCCGGTTGAGTTTATGACTGAAGATTTATATCATTCTGATCTGGTAGATAATATTCTCGGTATTAAAACCTATTATGAACAACAGTGGCTGGATCGTGGTTTAGATATAAAGTATATCAAATTCCGGCTTCCGCAGGAAGGTAAACTGCAAGAGCCGGATGTAGAAATAGAGCTTGATCCCTATCGTAGCTACAACCGCAGCAAGCGTAGCGGTCTAAGCACAAGCAAATAGCTTGCCGGGACAATCACCCTAAAGTGAACCGGCAGCCATCTGAATAGTGACTTTAAATAGTAATTTGTAAATCGTCAAATAGTAAATAAAATGACTCTCTATCCTAAATTGATATTGGATGCATTGGCAACGGTGCGTTATCCCGGTACGGGAAAGAATTTGGTGGAAGCGGAGATGGTTGCCGATAATCTCCGTATTGATGGTATGACTGTCAGCTTTTCATTGATCTTTGAGAAACCGACTGATCCGTTTATGAAATCAATGTTGAAAGCTGCGGAAACAGCTATTCATACGTATGTCTCTCCTGATGTGCAGGTAACAATCACAGCAGAGAGTAAGCAAGCCGCTCGTCCGGAAGTTGGCAAGCTCCTTCCACAAGTGAAGAATATAGTCGGTATATCTTCCGGTAAAGGTGGAGTAGGTAAGTCTACGGTGTCTGCGAACTTGGCAGTTGCTTTGGCTAAATTAGGCTATAAGGTTGGCTTGCTCGATGCTGATATTTTCGGTCCTTCCATGCCTAAGATGTTTCAGGTGGAGGATGCACGCCCCTATGCTGAACGTATAGATGGTCGTGACATGATTATTCCGGTAGAGAAGTATGGCGTGAAATTATTGTCTATCGGTTTCTTTGTCGATCCGGATCAGGCAACTTTGTGGCGTGGCGGAATGGCAAGTAATGCGTTGAAACAGTTGATAGCTGATGCAGCCTGGGGAGATTTGGATTATTTCCTGATAGACCTTCCTCCCGGAACCAGTGACATTCATTTGACGGTTGTTCAAACATTAGCCATGACAGGAGCGATTGTTGTCAGCACTCCGCAAGCGGTTGCTTTGGCAGATGCCCGTAAGGGAATCAATATGTTCACCAACGATAAGGTAAATGTACCTATTCTCGGTTTGGTTGAGAATATGGCTTGGTTTACTCCCGCTGAACTACCCGAGAATAAATACTATATCTTTGGTAAAGAAGGTGCCAAGAAACTGGCTGAAGAAATGAATGTTCCTTTGTTGGGGCAGATTCCTATCGTGCAAAGCATCTGTGAAGGAGGAGATAATGGTACTCCCGTTGCATTGGATGAAGACTCCGTGACCGGACGCGCTTTCTTATCCCTGGCTGCCAGTGTTGTTCGTCAGGTAGATCGCCGGAATGTAGAGATGGCTCCGACTCAAATCGTGGAAATGCATAAATAAATGGAATCTGGAGTTGGATAGCTTTGCAGTAAGTTATCCATAGGATATAGAGCGAGCCTCTGTAGTCTTTTCAAAGACTATGGAGGCTCGTTTATTTATTAGGATCATATAGAATCCGTTGTTGGCGGATTCTCTTCTACAAAATAGTGACGCTATCCAATATAAATAGTGACGGTATATGACAACGATACCGTCACTATCCTAAGCATATACCGTCACTATTTTTTCTATATCAATCAGGGGTCTTGCATTTATTTATGGCGTATATCAACAACGATTTCTGCTTGATCTATTTTTTACGTTTGAATTATTTATTCAAAGCTTTCATGAGTTCTTTTTTCATGGTGTCTACTCCGGGAAATCCAGTTTGTTTGAAGGTGATATTACCCTCCGGATCAACAACAAAATAAGTGGGAACTCCTCGGATATTGAAGTTGGACATTAGAAAGCTCCATTGCTCATTTGTCACACGGAAATGCTCACCATGAATATCGGTAATCATGTTTTCCCAGGTACCTTTGGGGGAAGTTTCGCCTGTGATGTAGAGGTAGATAATATCCTTGTCTTTTAATTCCTCTTTCATTGGAGTGATGGCTTTATTAGCTGTGCGACAAGGGCCACACCATGTTGCCCAAAAATCAACTAACAGTGTGTGTCCCCGGAATTTAGAGATAATGGATGGGAATAAATCTTCATTGGAGACTTGTCCAGTCTCGTTAACAGTGAAGCCTGTCTTTCTTTTGTTTAATTCTATCTTTTTTATTATCTCTTTGTTAACTTGAGTAAGCATCTCTGCATATACCGGGGAAGAAAAAGTCTTTAATTCAACATTCTGTTCTGCTGTTAACGGGGTAAAATCCTTAATGGATTGATATAGCTTATTAAATTTAATGTTATCGAATAGAGGTCCCTGTCCCGTTCTTAGTGTCTCTTTAAGTACATCTAAAGAATTCGGCAGAAAGTTTATTAAATATATCGTTGACGCGTAATATTTGCCGTATAAAGCTTTAAGAGTGTTGATAGAACTGAATTCCTTCAGTATGTCATAGTAGCCTTTAGGAGTATCGATGCGGGTATTATAAAAATAATCATCAGTCTGCTCTCTATTCAGTTTGTTAACAGCAATATGTGCTGATTTTAGTTCTCTCTCCGTCATGGCGATTTTGCCGGTCGCATCCAGGTCTACCAGGATATTTAATAGCTCTTTGCACGCATTGCTGTATGGGGATTGCGCAATTTCTTTTCGAACGGATGGAAGGCGCTCAAGTACATAAGCTTTATATTCATCTGCACTTTTCCCGACAATGTCATTGTACATATCCATGTAATAAACGCTTTTTAATACAATATCTATATCTACTGAAGCTAATTCTTGTTGTAGGCTAGCCAGATAACCATTGAAGTATACAGGCTCTCCATACGTTTTATCTTTTCTTTGTAGATGTGCTTGTCTGCGGCAAAGTTCCTTTGTATTTATAATGAGTGATGTCTCTTCATTGGGAGCTATCAGACATTCAATCCAACCAAAAGGAAATTCCAATGCTACGCTTGTGACAGATGCAACCTTTACTTCCGCCAGGAAAGTGCCGTCCTCCTTGATTTTTATGATATTCTGTTCGTTGTGGATATTCAGTGCAGGACTTTCTATGTGCATCTTCACTTGCTTTATCATCTCTTTTTGATAGTCTAGTATTTTTCCTTTAAGGGTGGCAGTTCCATAGACTAACTTAGGAGTCGGCAATATCGCTTTCTTATTTATTTTGTGCACGACTGCTTCTTTGGGAAGTTTCTGTTTATAGAATGCGTCCTTATCCAGTTGTATGCCCCATATCTTATATGCTCCGTCAAAATCCCCTTCTGAGAAGTCCAGACTGGTTACATTTTCGGGTATGGGAGGAAATTGTAATTGGAATTCCGCTTCTCCTGATTCCGGCATCCAGAACTCTTTATCTAATGTGATTCCAACTCCTCTTCGAATGGGATAAAGCATTCCATTGTTGTCTTTCAGGAAACTGCCCGTAGCTATTTTTATCCAATATTTAGGATGATAGAAAGCCTTTATATACACTGTTGTCACTGTATCACTCATGACAATTTTATCGACCTCAATACTATTGGAACTCCATGCAAGAAAAGGAGGACGCTCGATCACTCTGTCTTTGGCTTGTATGGTGCAGGTTATGCAGAATATCAAACCGATAATCCATACGAATCTTTTCATGTGAATAATGTTTTATTACACGAACAAATATAAGGATCTTTTTATAACTATCCTTGTAAAAAACTAAAAAAGAAATGATTTTTTTGTACTGGAGAAGGATATATCCGGCTCCGGGGAGAAAGGTGTTTCCCACCGATGAACGCCCCGTTCCTCACCGATGAGGAAAGGGGGCGGCACCGGAGAGAGAAATTACTGTAACCTGAATACGATAGGAATGGTATACTTGACAGAAACAGGTTGTCCTTTTTGCATTCCTGGTTCCCATTTAGGCATATTACCCACTACGCGTACGGCTTCTGCATCCAGTGACGGAGATACACTGCGTAAGACTTTGATATTCGACAAACTTCCGTCTTTACTAATAACCATCTGTATGATGACTCTGCCTTGCTCCTTACTTTTTTGAGCGATGACGGGATATTTGATACTTCTAGCCAGATATTGGAACAGACCGGCTTGTCCTCCCGGAAATTTAGGCATTACTTCTACCATGGTGAATACTTCGTCTTCATTTTCTCCTTTTACACTGCCTCCCTCTGGGGTTGGATCATCTTTTGCAGCATAGCCCACCACCACTACTTCATCCATGTCGGACTGCTTTACTTCTTCTGCTTTGGGAAGTTCAGGACCGGATAGCCGAAAAGCAACAGGAACTGTAAATTTCACGTTCACTGCTTCCCCCCTTTGTTTGCCGGGTTTCCATTTGGGCATGGCGGCAATTACACGCATGGCTTCCTTGTCGAGATACGGATTGACACTTCGCTCCACTTTCGTATCGGCTATGCTTCCGTCCTTTTTGACAGTAAAGCTTACAATCACACGTCCTTGTGCACCGATTGCATGTGCTTCAGCCGGATATCTGACGTTCTTCGATAAGTAGTCCATCAGTGCCTGTACTCCTCCCGGAAAATCCGGCATTTCTTCTACAACCTGGAAGACAACGGAATCTGGTACACTTTTGATTTGAGTTTCCGCCATTTCCTTTTCTTGCTTATCCCGTGGAAGTGTAGTTCCTTGAATATCTTCTGTAGGAAGTTCCGGAATATCCGTAGTTTCAGCTTGCATGGCAACTTCTTCTGTTGCTTGTCCCATCATTTCTTTGGCAAATTTTTCAGTGGTACGTGCTACCATTTCGATGTTACTGACAATCATTAAGATAGCAGCCAAGGGAAGAAACATCAGATATTTTGTCCTTCCTATTTCTTTCGTTCTTCGTTTATTCATCATTTTAATACGATTTTTGAGTGGTAAAACATTGAAACTATTTGATAAATTTGCTGCAGCCTTGTGATGTGCCAGTCCCAACAAATGGTACTGGTATGATTTACTATCATGCCCCGTCTCTAATACACGGTGATCTGCCATGTATTCGAGGTTTCCTCTGACTTCCCGTTTCATCAGCCAGATAAATGGATTGAACCAGCAAAAGATACACATTATCTCGCTGATAAGCACGTCTACCGAATGGTATTGACGGGCGTGGGTCTCTTCATGAGTAATAATTTCACTGATTTCAGATTCCGTATGTGATTGTGGGTGTATGAATATCCAGTGGAAGAAAGAAAAAGGGCCGGTTTTTTTCTTTAATAGATGTACGCGTACTCCTTGTATCTTGCTTTTTGAGCATTGGAAGTGTAATCGGATGATGCTGCCCAGTTGTACGAAGAAACGTGTGGCTAGTAATAACATTCCGCTCCAATAGATAACTTTCGCGAGCTGCATGATAAACTCTTGCCAGTTCATTACAGGCTCTTGTAAAGGAGTAACTACTTGCTCCGGAAGGATGATGGTTGCATAAAGATCTGCCATTGCCACCATTGGTTCGTGAGCTTTTATCCATCCCTGAATATTCAGTAAAGGATAAAGCATGGAGATGGCAAAGAAACATAGCAAAGCCATCCTACGCCAATGGAAGAAGGTGTCTTTATGGAAAAACAACCGATAGAATGCATAGAACAGAGCTATCGCTACATTTATCTTTAGAAAATAAGCTAGTTCCGGAGTCATGGTGATGAATGTTTTCTATTAATTTTCTTTTCCTTTTTCAATGAGTTCGATAATATCTTTGAGATCATCGGTCGAAATTTTCTGGTCTTTGGCAAAGAAAGAAACCATTTCTTTGTAAGAGTTCTCAAAGTAGTTACGAACTACGCCACTCATAAAATGGCGTTTATATTCATTTTCGCGAATGGCAGGAGTATATTGGTAGGTATTACCCACACGTTTCGGTGTGACATATCCTTTCCGCTCGAGGTTCTTTACGATAGATGCTACTGTGGTATAAGGAGGTGCCGGTTGCGTATACTTTGCAACAATGTCTTTTACGAAACAGCATTGTAACTCCCAAATGTAGATCATTACTTCTTCTTCTTGTATAGTTAACTTTTCCATGGAGATGTTGTTTAATTACGAATACTTCGCAAATCTACGAATATTTCGTAAACAAGCAATAGCTAGTCGGTTAATAATTGTAAATGTATAAATCTTGCAAGAATATTTTAATTGCATTGTTATTCGGAAATTATTTAAGCATAAAAAAAGACCGGATGAACATTATTTTTTTCTATATAGTCACTCTTTAATAACCTTTATGCAAAAAATAGACTATCAAGGATTTTTTTATATAAAATAAATGAAATATATTTGCGGCTACAAAATATACGTTAAATACGGAAGGGTGTGTTTCAATACTTTAACCGGTTGCGAATAATTCCCCACACTTCAAACAGAACTATTAACTAACAATGCCAACCAAAGGGAAGAGGAAGGCAAACTAAAAAATGAATGATATGAAAAAAGGTTTGATTTTTGTGCTATTTGCACTTGTTTCTATCGTTTCTTATTCTCAGATTTCTTGGAATGCCAAAGTTGGTATGAACATGAGTAACTTTACTGGGGATATGGATACTGACATGAGGATTGGATTCAATGTAGGCGTTGGCATGGAATATCAGTTCTCTGATATGTGGTCTATTCAACCTTCGTTGATGTTCACTCAAAAAGGTGCTAAACAGGATGAAGTGAAAATGAATCCAATGTATTTGGAGATTCCGGTATTGGCTGCTGCAAGATTTGCAATTGCTGATAACCAGAATATTGTAGTGAAAGCTGGTCCTTATTTTGCATTTGGTATTGCTGGTAAGTGTAAAATTGGTGATGAAAAAATTGATTTCTTTGGTGACGGTGATGATCAATTTGGAGCAAAAAGATTTGATGCAGGTCTCGGTGTAGGCGTTGCTTATGAAATTAATAAATTCTTTATTGACTTATCAGGAGAATTTGGTTTGGCTAAATTGGCTGATGGTGACGGTGCACCGAAGAACATGAACTTCTCTATTGGCGTAGGTTACAAGTTCTAAACTTATTATACTCTCTTTATAATATCTCTAAAATCCCTCGTTCTATACTCTCTTGGAACGGGGGATTTTTTTATATCCTTATTAATAAAAAGAAAAACGGCATATCCCATTGAAAGGATACACCGTTAATTCTCTCTCTTGTAATTCTTACTCATTAATCACTTATCTGCTTGGATAAGTTTGCTTTCTCTTTTAATTCTTTGTATCTCTCTATTGCATGTTTGCGACTCATCAGTATTTGCCAGCGGTATACCCAACAGGTGGTCAGGAAATAAATGCCGGCTTGCAACCACAAAGCCTTATATTCAAAAGCTACTTCACTAAGAGTGGCTCCCATATTGTTGATTTTTACAAAGCCGTTAATTCCAAACGTTGAGGGGAAGATGTAGGATACATACTTCCAAAACGGAGGAATAGCTGCTCCCGGCCAGGAAATTCCTGAAATAAATAACAGGGGGACTGATGTGAATACAAAAATCAGCATACACGTTTCCCGATTGCGAATGGCAATAGAAGCTGTCATCGCAAAGAAGATACAAGCCGCAAGATAGGGGACAACGAATAATATTAATGAACTGGGTTGCCCAATTTGGTTGAGGCTAAACAATCTTGGAACGACATAAAGTACGTAGAAAGCTACCAATATATAAACTAGGAAATAACTCAATCCTTTTCCTAATACAATTCGTAACGTCCCGTTATAGTGACGATTAATAGGTACAAGATCCTTAAATCTGTTGTTCTCACGAGCAGTTCCTGCAGCGAGACCGATGCCGAGCAATAATGTCTGTTGGATAATCAATACCAATACAGCAGGAATCAGGAAAGCGGCAAACCCGGCAGTGGGGTTGAAGATGGAGATTTCTTCATATTCTATCGGATAAGCAGTGATTTCATCCTGACGGTCGGTCGTGTTTCCGCTACGTGCAATTTTGATATCCCTGTTCATATCCAGAGAAACGGCAGTGTTGGCAAGAAGCATCGATTTATAGTATAACAATCCGCTCATGTCGCAATAGATACTGACTTGTGTCTGTTTTCCTTTGGCAATATTGTCGCTGAAATCCGAAGGGATATAAATGATACCATACGCACGCCGGTTCTTTAGCGTTTGTTTGGCTTCTTCCATATCAGCACAGTAAGAGACGATTTGAATATCGGGTGTGGCATCTACCTTACGGAGATATTCACGACTAAGAGATGAATGTGAATCGTCTACAACAACGGCAGGAACTTCACGCACTACTTCGTTGTCATAAATGAAACTATACAACAACGGATAACCTAATGGGACGAGTATGAAAAATATCAGCACCCCCTGGTCGCGGAAAGTTGTTTGAAACTCCCGCTTCCAGATATAAAACAGGTCATTGATGCCTTGGGCTATCTTGTCTTTTAATTTTATATCTTTCATTTAGGGTATATATTTATAGTAAACCAATGCTTCCTTCAGGCGATGAACCACAAAGAAGGGGAGCATCATAAATATTAATAGTGCCATATAGTTGGTCCATGAGTAAGCCATACTATATCCGTTGAGTGCTTGATCGACGTAAATCAGGAAATAATGCCGCAACGGGAATAGATTACTCAAAGCCTGTAGAACAGGATGCATAGCCATGACCGGGAATGAAAAACCGGAAATGGAGAACGATATGACTCCCCACAGGGAAGCAAAACTTAATCCGAGTCGTAGAGTCGGCAGAGTTCCTATCATAACAATACCACAACATTGAGATGCTAGTACGAGACACAGTGTGGCGAATATCATCGGGAATATGCCGCTATTGCAAGGAAAATGCAGAAATCCATACAGGTATACATTATAAAATATACCCATAATGAAAAAGACTATTGTGTGGGGAAGCAGTTTTCCTGCCAATGCAATGTAAATGGAGTTGTTACTCATTCGTAGCCATTCGCGGGCAGTGCGATCCTTGATTTCCACACCGATTGAATAAACGGTAACCATAAATATTAATAGCATGAGTACTCCCGGTATCAGTGTATTACATAAGTATACTGAATAGTTCAGCCACGGATTATTTAGTGGGTGTGTATCAATTACGATCGGTTGCAGATAAGCCATAGCCTGATCCTCTGTCGCACCTTTGGCATACAGCATCGTCCGGGCTGCAGCTCCGGAGGTGAGTTCTCCCATCATTTTCATATCCCTGAACAATAGAGAGCCTGCAATCAGGTATGAGTAATTGGTATAGAAAGAGATTGTTGGCTGTCGTTGGCTTTGTGCCTCTGCCGATAAACCCTTGGGGAGATAGAAGAACCCGTAGATTTTTCCCTCCTGCATGGCAATACGCGCATCTGTTACATTGCTGTAATGAGCTACAACCCCTGTCTGCGAAAAAGCATCCAGATTGCGGACAATATTGCGGGAAGTAGACGAATCATCCATGTCCACCACTCCCGCAGGAAGATCCTTGGGAAGCCCCGAATCCATTAAAGTGGTGAAGAATATATAACAAAACAGCGGGGCAATGACCATACAGAAGAGATAGAGCGGGCGTGATACCAATCGCCGGCACTCTCTTTGCATAACCTGCCACAAAGCTATATATTTCTTTTCTCTCTCTTTCATGGTTACTTGTCAATGATAACAGACATACCCGGACGGAGATTTTCCACTTTCTCTACCGGAGAAGCTTTCACCTCGAATGTTTTCAGATCAAATTGTCCGGTCGTTTTGGTTGCTTTCCAGGCAGCATAAGTGCCTAAGTCTTTCAGATAATATACTTTGAGCTGGATCTTTTTATTATCCAGAGCAGGAATGATAGCTTCGAACTCCGACCCCATCGTCAGGTTCTTGAGCAAATCTTCGCGTACATTGAATGTTACCCACATATCGTTGAGTTCAGCGATATTCATGATAGGAGCACCGGTACCAACCAATTCGCCTACCTTCGGGAATATTTCAGAAACTTCCCCGGCAGCCGGAGCAATGAGATAAGTCTCCTTAATATACGATTCAGCTTCGGCAACAGCTCCTTTCGCCCGGTTTACCAAAGCTTCCGCAGCCATCTTATCTTCACGTTCCGCTCCATTCTTCGCCATGGTATATTGTGCTTTGGCAGCTTTCTCTGTTGCAATACTTGCGTCCCGTTGCGCAGTCACTTCATCCAGCTTCTGTGCAGGCATCACTCCCTGTTCGTAGAGATTCTTGATGCGTTGATATGATTTCTCGGCAATGGTAACGCCTGCCTGGGCTTTTTGCCACATTTCATAAGCCGCCTGGATTTGTTCCTCACGCGCGCCTTTGATTGCTTTTGCGTTTTGTGCCTGTGCGGCAGCTTCAGTAGCCCGTGCCTGTTCCATTTTTGCTACCACGTCAGGAGCTTCCAAAATGGCCAGCGTATCTCCGGCATTGACACTTTGGCCTTCTTTCACGCGAAATTCCAGTATACGTCCCGGAACTTTACTTGAAACGCGATATTCGGTAACTTCAGCCTGTCCCTGTATAATTTCAGGACCTTTGCGGAGCATCAAGAAACCAACGACTGCAACGATTGCAATAACTCCCAACAGAGTAAGGAATGCAAGAAGCATATTGCTGTTTTGTGATTTTATAGGTGCCATATGATTTATGAATTATGATTTATGGATTGTGATTTATAGATTGTGAGTTGGTTAGAGATTGGGTTGTTTCTGATTGGGTTCTTAACTTTATTTTTCCGAATCTTATTTATTTCAGCGTTCCCAAAGACTTCTTCAGATAGATTTCCGTCAGCTTCACATCTATTTGCGCGTCAATCTTTTCTGAATGAGCAGACAACCATGCTGTTTGTGCTTCAAGAACATTGCTGGTGGCAATCACTCCTTCTTTAAAACCAAGTGTTGCATAGCGTAGATTTTCTTCCGCTTTTTCCATGTTTTTAGAAGACATTACCAGTTTCTTACCAGCTTCTTTTACCTTGAATGCAGCCTGATTGACCTGCAACTCTATTTTTTCACGAGCATCCTGAAGTTGGTACTGTGCAATACGAGCTTCGGCTTTTGCCGCTCTGGTTTTATAAATACCTTCTCCCCAGTGCCATATAGGTATCTGTACCATAACTCCCACATTCCACATACCTTTGAACTTGTTTTCAAAGCTGTTGAAAACAGAGGGATTGGTTACCATATAATTCCCCATCAATGCGATGGATGGAAGATGCTCCGCACGGGTTACATTTACTTTCTGTTTATAAATCTGCGTTGCCAATTCGAGGCTACGTATCTCCGGACGATTCTCATAAGCGGTGGATAGATCGAAATGAGGGTCCGTTGTCAGTAATGGAATGTCTTCCATATTTTCGTCTGCCAGTGTGATGGGAGAACTAAGATCAATGCCACATAGTTGACACAGCAACATTCGCGCAAGACTCAATCCGTCTTCCACTTTAGTCAGTGTCATTTCGGCTTCATTTACCTTGACGCGTACAGACAAACCATCCGCTTTGGTGGCTACTCCTTCATTAATCATTTTCTCTACATCGCTGTCCAGCTGTTGCAGAAGCTTTAGATAACCTTCCGCCAACTTCTTCTTATTAACCAGTGAAATGACTTGCCAATAGGCTTGGTCCGTACTCATGATTACTTCCTGCATACCGCCGTGATGTTGTTCTTGAGCCAACTCTTCGGCATACTTTGTTATTTTGTTGTACGCCCGGATTTTCCCGCCCATGTATAAAGGCTGTGTCAATGTAATGGCACCTGCATAGATATTTCGGGTGTCTGTACGGAGTGCATCCACTAAAGAGTTTCCCGCTTGATCGAGGGCGGGCAGCACCGCTCCTAATTTTCCACTTAAGGAAGAAATAAGTGGTGCCAAGTCAGGATGTGCTGTTGCAATCTCGGTTGCAGCTTGTTGGATGGGGCCAGCCAGATTCGTTCCTAACCCTGAAAGCGCGGCTTTCTGGTCATTGTTTAATAATGAAAACTCTTTCTGGTTCCTCATGTAAGCTCCCGTTGCCGAGAAATTAGGCAAATAATTTGTAAATGCAGCTTTCCGTTGATAATGAGCCGCACTTATTTTTTCATTGCTTATCAACAAATCTTTGTTGTTGGCAAGAGCTAGTGCGCGGCAACTATCCAGACTTAGAAAGCTCTGCGCTTTTACTGTAAAAGTGAAACTTAACAGAAATGTCAGAAGAAAAACTTTTTTCATCGCATCTTGCATATTAATAAGGTGGTACTTCTATTTTAAATAACCCTGTTCTTATGCAATTTGTTTATTAAAGTAGTCTGTTTTTTTGTACTTGTTTACTTAAACAATAATTGCATAAACAACGATGCAAATGTATGTGCTTTCTGTGAGAACTCAAAACGAATTAGCTTTTTTTAGAAATATAGTGGGGATGGATTCTGTTGAAAAGAAAGAAGGCTATTCCTCATGGCGAGGAACAGCCTTTCTTGATATATAAAGTAAGGGGATTTTAATTACAGAGCACCTACTTCTTTCAAAGCAGCGTTAGTTCCGTGAACAGCTTTTGCGCTAGCTGCGAACTTAGCTTTTTCGTCTTCGTTCAGGTTCAGTTCAACGATCTTTTCGATACCGTTCTTGCCAAGGATTACAGGAACACCGATGCAAAGATCTGATTCGCCGTATTCACCTTCCAATAATACAGAACAAGGAACCATCTTCTTTTGGTCGTGAAGGATAGATTCAACTACGAATGCTCCTGCTGCACCCGGTGCATACCATGCAGAAGTACCTAGCAATTTAGTCAGCGTAGCACCACCTACCATAGTAGCAGCAGCAACTTCTTCCAATTTCTCTGCAGAGATGAAATTAGCTACAGGCATACCTTTGTAAGTAGCGAAACGAGTCAAAGGAATCATCGTAGTATCACCGTGACCACCGATAACCATACCTTCTACTTCGTTAGCGTTGCAACCGATAGCTTGAGACAAGAAATATTTGAAACGAGAGCTATCCAGAGCACCACCCATACCGATCACACGGTTTTTCGGCAAGCCCAGAGCTTTCAATGCCAAATAAGTCATTGTATCCATTGGGTTGGAGATAACAACGATGATAGCGTTAGGAGAATATTTCAACAGGTTTTCTGCTACCGATTTAACGATACCAGCGTTCACACCGATCAGTTCTTCACGAGTCATACCCGGTTTACGAGGAATACCTGAAGTAATCACAACAACGTCAGAGTTAGCAGTTTGAGCATAGTCGTTCGTGCAGCCTACCAATGTAGTGTCGAAACCCAACAATTGAGCTGTCTGCATCATATCCATTGCTTTACCTTCTGAAACGCCTTCTTTAACGTCCAGCATTACTACTTCGTCTGCTACTTCATTAAAAGCAAGTACATTTGCACATGTAGCACCTACGTTACCTGCGCCTACTACGGTTACTTTTGACATAATACTATATATTTAAAAAGTTGATAATTTGTTTTATCTTTTAGCGCGACAAAATTACAACGATAATCCTGATTAAAGAAATTTTTCCGTAATAATTTTAGTTAAAGGTCGAAGTTCCCGATAATATATAGGTATGATAAAAAGTTTGGGTGGAAGAAGCTGTTTTTTGCATGGTTATATACAGAATGTAGCTGCGTAAGAATGTACTATTATGGCAAATGATTCATTCAGCTATTTTTTTATAATTGCTTGCCTATTCGGAGTTACTTCGTTAGTTACTGTTACTTCGTTCCACTATAGTGTTCCGCAAGAATAACTATAGTGTCCCTTACGGATAACTATAGTGGAACGCAAGAGTAACTATAGTAGAACGAAGTAATAATAAGCAATGAGATTAATAATATTAGGCAGAGAAAGAAATAACGATAGTATCTTGATGGAGAATTTTTGGCAATACCTTTCAACCGTATGCTTGATTCATTTTTGTATGGAAAAAGAAGATACCAATTAAAGTGGCAGGGAACCTGGCAAGTTTTTTAAATAATGAACGAATAAAGTCCGAAAGCTTATTATCTTTGTGCCAATCTGTTAATTGAAAGTTTAATGAACTGCTGAAAATATCGAAAATATCAAAATGAAGTTCTGGGAATCAAATCATCAATCTGTTCAGGAAGGGGATATGCAATTTATTGCACTTTACAAATTCTACTATCAAGATTTGTATGCTTATGGAGTGAGTTTGGGGTTCAATACCGAAGATGTGAAAGATGCAATTCAAGAAGTATATCTAAAATTGTATTTCAATGAGCGCCTGTGTATTGATGAGAAGAAAATAAAATTTTATTTGTTGCGTTCGGTTAGGAATCAGCTGATTGATTGGGAGCGTACAAAGAAAGATACATCTTCTATAGAAGAAGAGGAAAGGAGTTTTAAATTATCCGTATCCGTTGAAGAAAGCTTTATTTCTGATGAAGAAGACTTATTACTGAAAAAAAGGGTGAATAGAATTCTTGATTTGCTGACAGATCATCAGCGGGAAATAGTCTATTTACATTTTATAGAGGAAATGCCTTATGAAGAGATTGCGGTAATGCTGGATATGAAAATTCAAACGGTGCGCGGACAAGTCTTTAAAGCGATGGAGAAATTAAGAAAACTGGATTCAAAAGATTATTTTCTGTTTTTTCTTATCTTATACCTGCATGGCGTTTCTGTCTTTAAATAATTGAAAAAGAGTATTGTATACGGAAGGCGGGGAGCGTAAACCTATACCTCTCTGCTTTTTTATTTATTTTTTTGAGGAAAAAAGGAGATGAAAGGCATACGAATCTCGTATATATAGTAAACAGGTCTTTAATTGAAATAAATAATGAAAGAATATTCATCATATACTACAGCTGATTTTTTGAACGATGATTTATTTCTTTTCTGGTATTATTCCGGAGAAGGAGATTATTATCGAAAAATCATTGCCGATTGTCCCGATCGTGAGCCGTATTTAAAAGAAGCGATGGAGAGACTGGCGGCGTTAAAGTGGGAAAAGCCGGTTTTACCCCCAAAAGAAGTGGATAATGCTTGTTTGAAACTGGAACAAGCCATTCAAAATCGGAAAATGTCTCAACGTAAATATCGATTGTATAAGATGAGATGGTGGAGCGCTTCAGTTGCGGCAGCTATTCTTATCCTGTTTGTTTCGGTAGAGGTTATTTGGAAAAGTGCTCCGGCAATTGATTATCTAGCTTTGTTGCAAGTGAATGACTCTGTGTTTATGAGTGGTAAAACGCAGCTTTTTGTTGACGATCAGTTGAAAGAAACTTTTGAAGGTAATCCGGATTTGGCTTACGATCAAATGGCGACAGATGCTGGTGAAGGGGAATTTAATAAATTAGTTGTTTCGTATGGCAAACGTGCCCGTGTCACTCTTTGCGATGGTACGAAAATATGGGCGAATGCAGGAACGGTGCTTCTATATCCAACACATTTTGAGGATAAGAAGCGTGAAATATATGTAGATGGAGAAATATATATTGACGTGACTCCTAATCCGGAGAAACCTTTTATTATTAAGACGTCGGATATGGGAGTAAAAGTGTTGGGGACTTCTTTCAATGTTTCGGCTTATCGGGAAGATGTAGAGAAAAGTGTTGTGCTGGTTACAGGTAAAGTGGAGGTAACAGCATCTAATGGAGAATCTGTACGTATTTTACCCAATGACCGGTTCAGGCAATCCACTGATAAATATGTGGTAGATAAAGTGAATGTGGAGGATTATGTGTCGTGGAAGGAGGGACGATTATCGTTTAAAAACACAGAGCTTGGCGGAATACTCAAACAACTGTCCAGATACTATAACGTAAGGATTGATTATGATAAACAACAACAAATCACTTGTAGCGGAAAACTGAATTTGGACGATACGATCGAACAGATATTGAATACTATCACAGAAACGGCTCCTGTGATAATAAGTAAGGAAAACAATGTTTATAAAGTAACAATAAAGAAAAAATAGCCTATGATTAATATGTGAAAAACCATACTCTAATTTATCCTTTTGAGAGAGAAAGGATACCAGCCAGTTTTATTCGTAATAGAATAGCCTTAAAATATTGAAGTATAATTTTAATTCTTAAACAGATGAATGAAAAACATCAAAAAAAGAATCACACTTGCCTAAGTGTGAGAAGGCCCTTTATATGCTTTTTTCTAGCATTGGGTGTGTTTCTGCTATCCGCTTTTCCTACTGAATTGTATGCCCAGAAGAAAACAATTACTTTGGACTATAAAGAGTTGGGACTAATGGAACTTTTTAAGAAGATAGAAGAAAAGAGTGATTATGTCTTTTTCTACTATGACGTATTGATAGATAAGGATGTGAAGGTTCCTGCACGTTTCAAAAACATGACAGTAGAGCAAATTCTGGATAAAGTTTTTGCTAACATGGAGCTTGCCTATAGCATTAATAAAAAACAGATAACTATTAAAAAGAAAGTATTGCAGGAAAAAACGAAGAAAGAAGGTCAAAGCTCTATTGTAAAAGGAGTGGTATTCGACCAGTCTCGTGAACCGTTGCCCGGAGTTAGTATTGTAGTGCAAGGTACTAATATCGGGACCGTCAGTGATCTTAATGGAGCTTATTCCATTCATGTGCCTTCGGATGATTCGAAGATTATTTTCTCCTATATAGGTTTCGCTCCTGTGACTTATTCGGCAAAAGAAATGAATAAGCTGTCAGAAGTGGTGTTAGTTGAAGATACAAAAACAATTGATGAAGTGGTTGTGGTAGGATATACGACCCGTACACGTGAGAAATTAATCAGTTCCGTCTCGACTATAAACAATCAGGAATTAGTTAAGTCCACAGTCCCCAATCTGGAGAATGCGTTGACAGGGCGTGTGTCCGGAGTCTTTTCCCGTCAGACTAGTGCTGAACCGGGTTCAGATGGTGCCGATTTGAAAATTCGCGGTTTTGGTTCTGCTTTGGTGGTAGTAGATGGTATTCCGGGAAGAAATTACAGTGATATCGATCCTTCCGAAATTGAATCCGTTTCCGTATTGAAAGATGCATCGGCTGCCGCTGTTTATGGGATGCAGGGAGCAAATGGAGTTATTCTTGTAACGACTAAAAGAGGAGGAAAAAACAAACCGACGACATTGGATATCAATACGCGCTTCGGATTGCAAATGCCTCATAACTATCCACAGCCTGCATCAACCCCGCTGTGGCAGACATTAGTTGGTGAATATTATGCTAATATGAAATTGATTAATGATAAGAACGCGGTAATTACTCCCGCTGATATGGCTACGCGTGACTATGCTTATAATACCAATTGGTATGAGGAAATGATAAAGAACGCTCCCATCACCCAGTCCAATATCAATATTTCGGGAGGCACAGATAAAGTCAGTTATTTTATTTCAGCCGGCTATTTATATCAGGGAGGTATTTGGTCAACAAATTCTACTGATAAGAATCGTTTCAATTTCCGTAGTAATTTGGATGCGGATATACTGAAAAACTTGAAGTTATCTGTCGGAGTGGGAGCTGTCATTAACAGTCTGAATTATCCGAGATCCGCTTCGTATGAGATAGCCCGCAAAATGAAAGATATGGCTCCGAATATTCCGGTAAAGTGGCCGGGGCATGACGACTATTATGCTTTTGGTGGGGAAGGTACGGTGAATCCGATGGCATTGGCGGATAAAGAGGCATCCGGATATTCCAAGAAAATAGCCAAGAATCTGAATGTGGATTTTTCTTTAGAGTATAAGGTTCCCTTTGTAGAGGGGCTTTCTTTGAAGGCTACGATGGGATATACGCAATCTGATTCGTGGAATAAGAACTGGAATATGAATATCGTTTATATGGGCTATCGGGAGGATGCGCAGGAATATTATGAGAGTGCTTCCGCCTCTAATGCCAATAAAGCAAGTTTGAGTTTGGAAGATGGTTTTTCCTATAATATAACCGGACAAGGTTTTATCAATTATATCCGTTCGTTCGGGAATCATAATATAAACAGCGGACTGGTCTTTGAATTTTCGGATGCGGAAAACCGTTCTACTGTTACGTCTCGTGGAGAATTTCCTTCTACTGTGTTGGATATGATGGCGGGTGGAATTGCCAATAAACAAGTGACAAATAGTGAAGTTTTCCGTAAATACAGGACGGCTTCTTTCATCGGTCGTTTCTCTTATGATTACCGTTCCAAGTATTTTGTCGATTTCAACTTTCGATATGATGGTGCCCAGTATTTTGCCGATAAGTGGGGTTTCTTTCCCTCTGCCTCTGTAGGATGGATGCTGACAAACGAAGAGTTTATGAACCCGTTGAAGAAAGTCTTGAATGAGTTTAAAATTCGTGCCTCCTGGGGAGAATTGGGTGACTTGTCGGCTGCCAGTCAATATTATGCTAATAATGAGCAATACTATTTTCAAAGCGGCTATCAATATCCGGGTACTCCGATGAATTTTGGTGACCGCACCATTTATGGATTAAATCCCACCTTGAATCCTAATCCGGATTTTACATGGGCTACCTCGTCAATGATAAATGCGGGTGTTGATTTTAAGTTGTGGAATGGCTTGCTTAGCGGATCGGCAGATGTGTTCTATCGTCAGCGTAAGGGACTTCCGGCACAAAAGGCCAATGATAATGCAGGAGCATTGGCTACTTGGTATAACTTAGACCATGACAACACCCGCGGTTTTGAGTTCTCATTGAATCATCAATATAAAATAGGAGAAGTCAACTATTTTGTCGGAGGAAACATGTCGTGGTCCAGAACCCGGAAAGGGAACATTGAGCACGGAAGATTTACAAGCGGTTATGACGAATGGAAATGGAACACTGAAGGACATTGGAATAACGTACGTTGGGGATATAACTGTATTGGACGTTATCAGTCGTATGGAGAAATAGCCAATGCACCCATGCATAATAATTCGAATAATAACAGTGCCATATTGCCGGGTGACTTAAAGTATGAAGACTGGAATGGCGATGGCTATATTGACAATTATGATCAACGTCCTATCGGAAGAAATGCTTATCCGGAGTTGGTATATGGTATTAATCTGGGACTTTCCTGGAAGGGAGTTGATTTCTCCATGTTCTGGCAGGGAGGGGCATTGTCGGACTTCCAGATCGGTGCTTTCGATATGGATGCTTTCCAGGAAGGAGCTACCAACCTGAACACTTGGGAATATTTTGGCGATCGTTGGCATCGTGCCGATTATACTGATCCGAATTCTGAATGGATACCCGGGTATTTTCCGGCAGTCCGAGATTTTACATCAGTAACGATCAATCGTCTAAGTTCTAATTTTTGGATGTGGAATGGAAGTTACATTCGTCTGAAAAATGTGGAATTGGGATATACTTTGCCACAACGAATTACCCAGAAGGCTAATATCAAACAGTTGAGGATTTATGCGAATCTTTATAACTGCCTGACCTTTTCCTCACAGAAATTCTTTGATCCGGAACAGCTTGAAAGTCAGTATTCGTTTGCCAGCTATCCGCAAATCATGTCATTTAATGTAGGTATAAATCTTAAATTCTAACAGGTTATGAAAGTAAAATCTATCATATATATGGTATTGGCATTGAGCTTGTGCTGTGGATGTAGCGATTGGCTTACTGTCGATTCGAAAACCATTCTTAGTGAAGAGGACATTGCCAAATATCCCGAACTGGCAGAAGCACAGTTCTTATCCAATTATGCGGAATTACGTAAATCAATTCATTGTATCGGTGACGGAGCAATGTCGTACAGGCAACATCATCTGGATGCTTTTACCGATGATGGAGCGAGCAATATTACCTACGAGAATGGGGTCATGAGAAATAACACTCCGGGTACTGTTTTTGGAGGAGTCTTTTCTCAAAGCAAAGGTGAAATATTTGAGGCGGTATGGAATTATAAGACAATCAATGTTGTAAATAAGTTTATCGCCACTTATAAGAATTCGGATAATGAAGGGGTGTTGAGTACAGTCGGTGAGGCTTATTTTATTCGTGCTTATCTGTATTTTGAGATGGTGAAACGATATGGGGGTGTGCCTTTGTATTCAAGTCCGTTGGATGATGTAAGCTCCATCAACAATCGTTCTACAGAGGAAAAATCCTGGGATTATATAAAAGATAACTTGGACTCGGCTCTTGTATTGCTTCCGAAAGTACAGCGTATTGCATCAGAAGATCGTGACCGTGCCAATCGGTATACAGCTTTGGCGTTGAAGTCGAGGGCTATGTTGTATGCGGGGACTATTGCTAAGTATGGAAAAGTTTCAAATAATAGTTTCCAGGGAATCCGCAAAGAAATGGCGAAAACATATTTATTGGAAGCGGCAAAAGCAGCAAAGGAAATCGTTGATGATGGTAAGTATGCGCTCTCTACTGAATTTGGCGATTTGTTTAATGGAAAAGATGAAAATAATAATGAGATAATTTTCCGTTTTGCTAATGTTGCCAAGACAGGAGTGGCTGTATATGAGGATTACTGGTATCAGTCTTATCGTATTAAACGGGCCGGTTACTGTGCCTTTATGGTTCCTCCTTTAGATGTTGTCGAACAATTTGAAACATTAGACGGTAAGATTCAGCCATTGGATTATGCCGCTTCAAAGAATAATCCCGAAGATTTTTTTGCAAATCGTGATAAACGTCTGGATGCCACTGTTATTTATCCGGGAGGAGAGTTCTTGGGAGAACGTTTCTCTATTTACCGGAAAACACTCGTAAAAAGGACAGATGGAACTACTGAAGAATATTCTTATGAAAAATCTGAAGATTGGATGGGAGCGGGGAAAGTGCCCGGTCACGAAAAATACATGAAAAGTGGAGCAGATGGTATCTTCTTGAACCTTTCCGCCGCAGGAACTACTAACTGGGGATTTTTTCTGAAAAAAACACTGTATGGAGTGAAGAGGTTGGATGATTATCTTATACAAGAAAACGATCAGGATGCTGTCGTTATTCGGTATGGCGAGGTTATTTTAAATTTGGCTGAAGCTGCCGTTGAGCTTTCAACCTATGGAGTGAATGACTATTTAGCGGTTGCCCAAGTCGCTTTTGACCTATTGCGTAGTATACATGGAGGATTGCCTGCCAAAACGATGGACTTGGAGGTTGTACGGCATGAACGCCGGATAGACTTGATGTATGAAGGATTCCGTTATTGGGACTTGAAGCGTTGGCGCATTGGGGAAGAAAAGATGCACAATAAAACGTTGAAGGCTCTCTATCCCATTCTTCATATCGATGAAACAACTTCTCCTGCCTCCGTTTATTATACGTTGGAGAAAGTAGAAGCACCGGATTTGGCTACGAGAGTGAAATGGTTCGAGGAAAGAGACTATTATTGTCCGCTTCCTTTAAGCAAAAGCCCGGGTATCGTGCAGAATGACGGTTGGAATTGATAACCCTAAAAGAAAAGAATATGAATAGAGCTAGATTATATATAAATATCAAACTGTTACTTTTAGCAGTGTTAACACTGAATCTGTCAGGGTGTGAACTTGACGAACGTGTGGATGACTTGACCGGTGGCTACGAAGGCGCTTTTATTGACAGGCTGACCGGTGAAAAGGTGGCTACCGAATATTATGGAGCTAAATTAAAGTTACTTGATCTGGAGTATGGAAATGTAGCGGTTCCCTTGGAGTATAACACACTTCCTGAAGGAACATATCGCAATACCAAAGTATATCCTTCCCGCTATAAAGTATGGGCGAACGGACCGTTCTTTGAGTTGGATACCATTTATGGTGATATTCGTAGTTTTAAGAAAATGGACTTGATTGTTACCCCCAACGTAACATTGAAAATTAAGAAGGTGGAAGTGTTGTACGGCATTACAGCGAACGTCACTTTTACTTATCAGGTAAATGACGAACGCTCCAAGAATCAGGAAATAGGATTGGTATATGGCAAAGAGCAATATCCCGGACAACGTACGGCTATGAATGAAAGCGAAAGCGGTTCACATACTTACAAGCGAATAAAGAAGAATTTGACAGAATTGTCGGGAGAATTTACGGAGACTCTGTTCTTAAACCCTAACAGCACATATTATTTAAGAGCTTTGGGACGTACGGAATCAGCAGGAGATTACTGGAATTATTCAGAACAGACTGTGATTAATACGACAGATATTGATTTGTCTTCCTTACCGATTGAAGCCGCTGTCGGAGTAAGTAGTGCCACTTCTGCTGTTTTGCAGTGGGCATTTCCTCCCGTTGTTGACGAGATAAAGGTTTCTTATACGGATCGGGATGGTGAAGAGGTGATGGATAAATTTAAACCTACGGATTATTCATACGTTGCCAATTTACCTCATAATCAAAAGAGTACAATCAAAGTACAACTTCTGGCGAAAGGAGTTGCCGGTCCGGAACAAACGATTGAAGTACAGACTAAATCTTTGACGGATAAATATGTACCTGCCTCAAACACTCGTCCGGAAAATGTTCCTTTCTACAATGATTCGGAATTTAAAAAATCATTATCAGGTGAATGGGCATTGATATATGGTCCTACAATCGGCGAAGACTGGTCCACTACCGATTTACGTTTTGAATATTTCGATTGGTGGGATACATGGTTGATAGGATTTGCCGACCGTATGCCTGCTTGCCAGGATATAGAGAACTTTAAATCACTGACGATTCAGGGAGAAATACAAACATTGGTTGATATTTTACCTTTTGTTAATCTGGAAACACTTTCTATCATAAAGGGTAAAGGTTTCTCAGTGGATAAAACGATTAATCCGAAAGTTGACCTGACAGTTCTGAAGAAACTGAAGAAACTTAACACAGTTATTATAGGACCGGATGTGCCGCTTACTAAAAAGAATTTTGATGATGCGGGACTTACACATCTGACGATTACCAACTAGGTCGGTAATCACACTACTCCCTTTGACAAGCGAATGTGTCTAGTGGGTAACATCGGATACATTCGTTTTTTAAAAGAAATATATAAATGAAAATATAAATAGTATGTGTAAGATTAAATGTTTATTTCTACTGATGTTGATCGTATTGTGTTCTTCCTGCAAAGAAAGTACAGAAGATGAAAAAGCGATGCAACAGATGGTGGAACGTTTATTTCCGGAGTATGCTTCCCAATTTAGTTTTGAACAATCAGAAAAGATTGATAAAGATTGGTATGAAATAGAAGCGCAAGGAGGAACAGTACGAATACGGGGAAATAACGCAAATTCGATGGCTGTAGGGCTGAACTATTATCTGAATCATTACTGCCTTACCTCTGTTTCCTGGTATGTGAACGATACGGTGGAGATGCCGGAAGTATTACCCATGCCACCGGCAAAAATAATTTCGACTGCCCGTTGCAAGAACCGATTCTTTCTTAATTACTGTACCTTCGGTTATACAATGCCATGGTGGACATGGAAGGATTGGGAACGGTTGATAGACTGGATGGCTTTAAATGGAATCAATATGCCTTTGGCAATCACCGGACAAGAATCTGTCTGGTATCGCGTATGGACGAAATTAGGATTGACGGATGAGGAAATACGGAACTATTTCACAGGGCCTGCTCACTTGCCTTGGCATCGTATGTCTAACTTGGATTATTGGCAGGGGCCTCTGCCTAAAGAATGGCTGGATACACAAGAAGCATTGCAGAAACAAATCGTAGCCCGTGAACGTCAATTTAATATGCGCCCCATACTTCCTGCATTTGCCGGACATGTACCGTCGGAACTTAAAAGAATCTATCCGGAAGCTAAGATTAGCCGGATGAGCTCTTGGGGAGGTTTCGAGGATAAATACAGAAGCCACTTTCTGGATCCGCTTGACCCATTGTTTGCAACCATACAGAAAGAGTTTCTGGAAGAACAAACTAAGTTGTTCGGAACAGACCATATTTATGGGGCAGATCCTTTTAATGAAGTAGCCCCTCCAAGTTGGGAGCCGGAATTTTTAGCCAATTGCTCGAAGCATATTTATCAATCGATGACGCATGTCGATCCGGATGCTACTTGGTTACAAATGACATGGTTATTCTATATTGACCGACATTTATGGACAAACGAACGGGTAGAAGCTTTCTTGAAAGCAGTCCCTCAAAATAAACTGTTGCTACTGGACTATTATTGTGAGAATACTGAAGTTTGGAAGCAGACAGATCGGTATTTCGGGCAACCATATTTATGGTGCTATTTAGGAAATTTCGGAGGAAATACAATGCTTGCCGGAAACACCAAAGAAGTGGGGAAACGAATCGAAAATGTATATACCAATGGTGGAGAAAACTTTTCGGGACTGGGTTCTACTTTGGAGGGGTTTGATGTAAATCCTTTCATGTATGAATATGTTTTCAGTAAAGCATGGGATTGTAATCTGCCGGACTCTGTATGGATAGAACAACTGGCAGACAGGCGAATTGGCTTGAGAAACCAACAAATGCGTCGGGCATGGAAATTGCTTTATGACAGTATTTATACAGCACCAGCTGCTTTGGGACAGGGGACATTGATGAATGCGCGTCCTTGTTTAAAAGGAAATGGCAATTGGACGACTACGCCTACGGTAGCGTATTCCAATGAAACTTTGTTTGAGGTATGGGAGATGTTGTTGAAAGCCGGAGAACATCGACATTCTACTTATGAATATGATGTTGTTAATATAGGAAGGCAAGTGCTGGGGAATTATTTCGGGAAGCTTCGCGATGAATTTGCGGAAACTTATTCCCGGAAGCAATTACCGCTATTAAAACAAAAAGGAGCTGAAATGAAACAACTACTGCGTGATGTTAATACTTTATTAAGTACACAATCTTCTTTTTTACTGGGAAAATGGATTGAAGATGCCCGTTCATTAGGTATAGACGAAGCCTCTAAAAATTATTACGAAGAAAATGCCCGTACTATCGTTTCAACCTGGGGAGATAAAGATCAAAGTTTAAACGATTATGCAAATCGTACTTGGGGAGGTTTGGTATCGGGATATTATGCGCCTCGTTGGGAAATGTTTATAGATGAAGTTATTCGCTCTGTTTCTAACAAGCAGCCGTTTAATGCTGATGCTTTTCATCAAAGAGTGACGCAGTTTGAAATTGACTGGGTCAAGTCACATGAACGTTATCCTTCCGAACCGGTTGGTAATGCTGTTGAGATTGCTACTTTATTGATGAATAAATACAAGGATTCAATTTTAAAAGAAAAACACAATGAGAATAATTAGTTATATTTCAAGTATAATCATCACTTTTTTTGCATTGGCTATTATGAGCGGATGCAAAGATTCGGAAGTTGTTGATGACGGCTTTCGTACAACAATGGCTAAAGCCTCTGATGTGAAATTAAATAAAGTTGCCTATTGGCCGGGAGATCCTGTAAATTGCTCTTTTACCTTGAAAAATGAAACGAACTATCCGATGGATATTCGTGAAGTAAAAGTGGTGATTCAGAACTTGGATGATGGAGGGTGTGTATTGATAGAAAAGTCTGTTGCTTCCCATATTCAAATAGAACCGGGACAATCTGTTCCTGTGGATGCCGGGACACTGTATACCCTTCCAGCTGCATTAAAGCCTTCTTCCTTTTGTGCTGTCAGGTTCCTGTTAGATTTTGAAGATGGGATAACCACTACAATTGACGGAACATATTTCAGAGCTGTCAACGAGCAGTCGCTGTTGACTTACGATATTCAAAAATTAGATTATCAGGGACTTCCTGTTTATCGTCAGATAGGAGATATGAGTGCCGGGTTCGGTGTATTAAAAACGATAGTTGCTTTCGACCAGGGAATAGCTGCCACCATGGAGGAGGCTCCGCAGGGTGGTACTTATCCGGTTGCGCCTACTCCGGAGTTTTTGCAACGTTCCGTTCGCAAAACTGTTGAGCTTTACAATTCGGAGATCGGAGCTGCCACAAAGATAAAGAGAGTGGTGGTTGGAACGGGGATCGCATCTGTTTCTTACTTTGCAACAATGATGGGGGCAGCCTATTTACCTATTCATTATCTGGTATCGGCTAATTCTGCTTCCGAAGTACAAGCTATACTCGATTATTCCAATCAAAATGGATATGCCTCTTATGCCACATTGGGTTATGACGGTTCTATGCCTGGAGTGGGAGTTGCCTGGATAAAATTATTGGATTTGCCGGAAGAATATAAGCAATTTATAAAAGACCATCAGGTGGAAGAAGTTTATATTTATGGAGTAGGTCAGGAAGGACATGGAGAGTCTTATTCCCGAAGGGTTTTGACGCAGAATACAATTACCGATGAATATGCACCTGGTTCTTTATATATATTGTATACTAACTTTGGTTCGGATGCCGATATTGACGCACTGAAACATCGGTTGTATGACTATAATCAGTTAAAATTGGGTGAAGGACAGTATATATCTGATTGGGAAAGCGGAATTGTTGATGATCAGATAACCAATATATCCGGCTCTGCGCAAGCGATGGCAAATGTGAAAGCTTATACGATTGAGACTGATGATATGATGGCTTTGTACAATATATCTTCTTTCCTGACGCTTCAATATATAAAAAAGAATCAAAGCAAGTTGCAGGCACCTTTTGTGAATGGAGTTATTTTTAACGAGTATCTTACGAATCACCCTCAATATGAAGCGTTTGTTGGATATGTACCTTTATTATATTGGCAATTTAATTCGGCGGCTTCTACAGTAGAACGTATTGATGGTTATCTGAAGCCAGCTATTGCCGGGTATTTTCCTGATGTTGTCGATCATCTGTATGAGGGATCTTTCTATCTGAATTCTAATATGAGACGCTATGAGTTTTATGACGAGCTGATAGCAAGAGGTGTCACTTCGGAGAATATTAGAATTAGGCAGAGTGTAGATAAATGGAATCCGGAAGATGATGGAGAAACGGAAGAGTATTTGGGACGCATTAATCATAAAATAGGTTCGGCTGAAGAATTTGCTTATGATATAATTGAACGTATTGGAGTGCAGAAGTATCGGAATACGGTTAAGTCGATGGAGTACCTGACATTGGAGGAGCTTCGTACTATTTGTGCACAGGTTGGAAATATGAGATTAGTAGAACATTGATATAACATCGGATTTAAGATTTAAACTAACGAAATGAATATAAAACAATTGATGGTAACTTTCTTCATTGCACTATTGGTAGGAGGAGAGATTGGAGCTCGTGTGCTGACGGATAAATTCGTTTATTCACAAGGGGAGAAGGTTGTGTTTACTTTTGATGGGAAGTCAGAAGGTAAAACGATTATACTGAAATATCTCTCCAAGAAAGGAGAACCGGTTCTTGCGGAGATTGGTGGAGAACCATTTGTTTGGGAAGTTCCTTCAGAATTTACGCCTGCAGCCGTAGGTGTTTATCAAAAAGAGGAGGGACAGTTGACATATTCTTCTTATTTTAGGGTGGTAATTCCCGGAATGTTGACTACCTATCAGATCGCTAAAGAGGAATATAAAGGTTTGAATGTGTTTATGCTCGATGGTGGGATGAGTGCGGAATATGCTGTCCAAAAATCTTTAGCTAATCTGACGGCAGGTGTGAGCCATACATGGCAGATTGGTCCGGGAGGAGGTCCCAAACCGGTATGGGGGACACCTGATTTCCTTCAACAATCCGTTCAGCATACAGTAGATTTATATAATGAGTATTTGGGTAAGTCGAAGAAACTTAAAACTGTGATAATAGCTACGGGAGTACCGACGGTACCTTATCTTTCTGCAGCTATGGAGGCTCCTGTATTGCCATTACATTTTTTGGTTTCTGTCAATTCTACCAAAGAAATTTCTTCCATATTAGAATATTCCTCGCAAGCTGGAGTACCTTGTTATGCGACATTGGGATATGATGCTTCCATGGATGATGTCGGAGTTGCCTGGATAAAATTATTGGCTTTGCCTGATGAATATCGGAAGTTTATAATAGAACATGAAGTAGAAAATGTAATTATCGCAGGCATAGGGGAAGACGTGAAAAGTGAATCTTATTGTCGGAAACTTAGTAAAACCGGAGTGGATGGTCAGGAGTATGCAGACGGCTCTCTTTATATTTTATATACCCAATCCGGTTCAGAGCATGACATCAAAACGATATCAAGAAATGTCGTGGACTATGATACGTTATCTCTTGAAAAAGGTAAGGACTTGGCCGATTGGGAGAGCGGTGTTGTCAACAGGCAGATTGATAATATATCAAAAGGTATTTATGAACATACTCCGGCACAAGTTTATTCTTTGATTGCTACTCATGATATGATGGATATGTATAATCTCGGTGCAAATATGGGTATGTATTTTATGTATAAGAATCGGGAGCAAACAAAGGTTTCCGTACAGGGGACTTATTTAAATGAATATTTAATATCACAACCTTTGTATGAGTTGACTCAAGGATATATTCCATTATTGTTTTGGCAGTTTGTTCCTCCTGTATCAACGATCGACAGGATAAAACGTGATATACAGAAAGTGGTGGATACTTATGAAAAAGGTGTTCTCTTGGAGAATAAAACCGTACATGTGAATGCACGTATCGGGAAAGAAGAGTTGGTACAGGAATTGAAGAAAAGGGGATTTCGGTTTGTTACTAAGCGCATAGATAAGGTGGAAGAATTGTGGAACTTATCCGATGGGATAAATTCTCCTTGTGAAGAAGTCGTGCAGAATATAGTAGAACAGATTGGAGTTCGGAGATATAAGGAATTGTGCGAAAATGCTTTATATTTGGATTTGGATGATCTCAAGCAATTGGTAGAAGATGTGCAGGGATTAATCTTTCAGTCTCTTTGATAAAAGGATGGGGGGAATGTGTGATTCAATCTCTATAGACTTTATTATGTCTCTTAACTTGACTGGGTTGATAAACTAATTAGTTAAAATTATATGGATTAGCAGGGAGTTATAAAAAAACTCTCTGCTTTTCTGCTTGACTTCTGTTGCGAAATGATTACTTTTGCGCACGTTATCAATTCACAACTGAAACTATGAGTAAAAAAAGCCTTCTTATTGCGGCCGTGGCTATCTTGGTGATAGCTATTATTGGTATTACTTATTTATTGTTTACCGAAAAACAAGCTAACCGGGAGTTAGTGCAGGAATTCCAATTAGATAAGGAAGATCTGGAAAACGAATATACCCGTTTTGCACAACAATATGATGAGTTAAAGATGACGATTTCTAATGACTCTTTATCTCAATTACTGGAACAGGAACAATTGAAAACTCAACGTCTCTTGGAAGAACTTCGTACAGTGAAGAGCACGAATGCTACAGAGATCCGTCGTTTAAAGAATGAGTTGGCTACTTTGCGTAAGGTAATGATTGGGTATATTAATCAGATCGACTCTCTGAATAAACTGACTGCACAGCAGAAACAGGTCATAGCTGAAGTGACTCAAAAGTATAATCAGGCTTCACGACAGATCGATAACCTTTCTGAAGAAAAGAAGAATCTGAATAAGAAGGTGACGCTAGCCGCACAACTCGATGCAACTAATATTCGTATCGAACCACGCAATAAACGTGGTAAAGTGGCGAAGAAAGTGAAAGACGTGGTGAAGTTAGCCATCAGTTTCACGGTCGTGAAGAATATAACCGCCGAAAACGGTGAACGTACCATCTATGTACGTATAACCAAACCCGATAATGATGTACTGACCAAGAGTGCATCCAATACTTTCCCTTATGAAAACCGTACATTGGTTTATTCAATTAAGAAGTATATTGAATATAACGGAGAAGAACAGAATATCAATGTGTTTTGGGATGTAGAAGAATTCTTGTATGCCGGAAACTACCGTGTTGATATCTTCGAAGGTGGTAATCTGATTGGTTCGCAGACCTTTATGTTAGATTAATATCGGGGTATTCTTTTTCTCTACCGATATTCTATTTTCTTCTATATTAGCTAACCCGATGGTCTGTTTTTAATATTTCTTCGGGCAACAGTTGTTCTTTTATGGATGAACTGGGGAAAGAACTGCATAAATAATTGCAATAATATACAGAAAATAGGGCGAGCACAGCATGAATTTGCAGACAATATGCAGCTTTTTAATCATGGAAGCCTTCGTTGGATTAAAACCAACGAGATGTCCCTCACCGAGAAAGGATAAGTTCCTCGGTGAGGGACATCTCATTTCTCGGTGAGGAACTCATATAGGAATGATTAGAAGCTATTTTTTTCTCTAGTTTGTATGTAAATAAAGGTAAGGAGAAACTGATAAAATGAATGACTGTTGTCTATAAAAGAATGATTTGCAAGTGTAATCAGTATATTTTAATCTTATTGAGTAAATATAGGGGAAAATAATGTTAATCTGATTTCTGAAGATAGTAAATCCCGGCCCCTTTTCTCTTTAGTTGGAATCTATACCCAATTTGTTGCATTCCCAACAACTTGAATGTCCCTTTTTTTAGAAGTTCTATTTTTAAGTACCGTATAGTTGAATTAGGCGATGAGGAATAACGGTGCATAATGTGAACTGCTTACCGTCTTCCGTCAGCTCCCCACATCATCTTGCTGCGGAGTGTATCGAAAAAAATGTGATTAAAACGTTTCACTACCTTTACGCTGTAATCTGCCCGGCGAATGGTTAGTTGAGTCGTTTCTTTGCAAGTTTCGCTCCTCCCGTCAATGGCGACGAGGAAGTTGTGACTTCTGCTTTCTACATCTAATGTAATCTCCCAGTCATCCCGAATAACGATAGGGCGGACGTTGAGACTATGTGGAGCCACCGGAGTGATGGCAATAGTGTTGGAATGAGGAACGATGATCGGGCCTCCTACACTCAAAGAGTAGGCTGTGGAACCTGTTGGAGTGGCAATTACTAACCCGTCAGCTTGATAAGTATTCAGATACGCGCCATTAATAGCTGTCCGGATACTAATCATAGAGGAGCTGTCCCGTTTGAGAATAGCTATTTCGTTGAGGGCGTAAGGAGAATCTTGGAGATGTTTGTCGTTGCAGATTAACTGAAGTACGCTCCGTTCCTCCACACTATATCTGCCGTTTTGGATTTCATCAAATGTTTCCTCCATTTCTTCCGGTGAAATATCTGCCAGAAATCCTAAACGTCCTGTGTTAATTCCCAAAATAGGGATCCCTTTTCTTCCTACGCGGCGGGCAGCTTTCAGAAACGTTCCGTCGCCTCCGATGCTGATTACCATATCGGCAGTAAAATCATCACCATCAAATAATTGATCTGCTTCAATATCCATATTTTCAGAAACTAGGAATTGATAAAATTCCCTGCACATACCAATCTCTGCTCCTTGTTTCTTTAAAAGTTTAAACAAGGTGACAGCATGAGAAGACTTTTTAGCCTGATAAGTATTTCCAAAAATGGCAAATTTCATAAGCAACATCATTAGTTCAGGATGCAAATTTGGCATTTTTTCTTGGATTTCTACTTTAAATAACCAAAAAAGAGTAGAGAATGCGTTTCGTATTATTAGGCAACTAATAATAATATTTGTATTTTTGCGGCAAATATAACGTAGAACTATGACTAAATTAAGTGTAAACATAAACAAGATTGCTACACTAAGAAATGCTCGCGGGGGAAATGTGCCCGATGTAGTAAAAGTAGCGCTTGATTGTGAATCTTTTGGGGCTGATGGTATCACCGTTCATCCCCGTCCTGACGAGCGTCACATTCGTCGTTCTGATGTATATGACTTGCGTCCTCTGTTGCGGACTGAATTTAATATTGAAGGTTATCCGTCTCCGGAATTTATTGACTTGGTGTTGAAAGTAAAACCTCATCAGGTTACTTTAGTACCCGATGATCCTTCACAGATCACCTCCAATTCAGGTTGGGATACGAAAGCAAATCAGGAATTCCTGACGGAAGTTCTCGATCAGTTTAACAGTGCCGGCATTCGTACTTCCGTTTTTGTGGCAGCCGATCCTGAAATGGTGGAATATGCGGCAAAAGCAGGGGCGGATCGCGTCGAACTGTATACTGAACCTTATGCAACGGACTATCCGAAGAATCCGGAAGCAGCTATCGCTCCTTTTATCGAAGCTGCAAAGACTGCCCGTAAACTGGGTATCGGATTGAACGCCGGTCATGATTTGAGTCTGGTGAATTTAAATTATTTCTATAAAAACATTCCTTGGGTGGATGAAGTGTCTATCGGACATGCGTTGATTAGCGATGCACTGTATCTGGGACTCGAACGTACCATTCAGGAATATAAAAACTGTTTACGCTCATGAATGCAATGATCTTGTTAGCCCAAGGGGCTATGAATATGGCCGACTCACTGGCTACTGCCAACCCCGTGCTGACGGAGGTAAACGCTCCGGAAATGAACATGCTTGATATGGCTGTCAAGGGTGGATGGATTATGATTGTATTGGGCGTACTGTCGGTTATCTGTTTCTATATCCTGTTTGAACGTAACTACATGATTCGCAAAGCAGGAAAAGAGGACCCCATGTTTATGGAACGGATTAAAGACTATATTCATAGTGGAGAGATCAAAGCGGCTATTAACTATTGCCGTACGATGAATACCCCTTCGGCACGTATGATAGAAAAAGGAATCAGCCGTCTGGGACGTCCTATTAACGATGTGCAGGTAGCTATTGAGAATGTGGGTAACATTGAAGTTGCAAAGTTGGAAAAAGGACTAACTGTGATGGCAACTATTTCCGGAGGTGCTCCAATGCTCGGATTTCTCGGTACGGTGACCGGTATGGTACGTGCATTCTACGAAATGGCGAATGCCGGAAGTGGAAACATTGATATCACTTTGCTTTCGGGAGGTATCTATGAAGCTATGATTACAACGGTCGGTGGTCTGATTGTCGGTATCATCGCTATGTTTGCCTATAATTATCTGGTGATGCTGGTAGACCGTGTGGTAAATAAAATGGAATCTCGTACAATGGAGTTCATGGACCTGTTGAACGAGCCTGCAAAATAATTGGCAGATGGGATTAAAAAGAAGAAATAGAGTATCGCCCAATTTCAGCATGGCCTCCATGACGGACGTCATCTTCCTGTTGCTGATATTCTTTATGATAACCTCTACGGTGGTGTCGCCCAATGCCATAAAGGTATTGTTGCCTCAAGGCAAGCAGCAGACTTCGGCCAAGCCGCTGACAAGAGTGGTTATCGATAAGGACTTGAATTTCTATGCCGCTTTCGGCAATGAAAAAGAGCAGCCGGTGGCGCTGAACGATCTGACTTCATTTTTGCAGAGTTGTGCAGAGAAGGAACCGGAAATGTATGTGGCATTGTATGCAGATGAATCGGTACCTTATCGTGAGATTGTAAGGGTATTGAACATTGCAAACGAGAATCATTTTAAGATGGTGCTGGCTACCCGCCCGCCTGAAAATAAATAAGAAACAATGGACAGAAGAAAAAAGGGTGAATACATAGGAGCGCTCGGTGCACTGTTGGTGCATGTGGCAGTGATTGCTCTTTTGATTCTGGTGAGCTTTACTGTCCCCCAACCGGATGAAGATGCAGGCGGAGTGCCTGTGATGCTGGGGAATGTGGATACAGCGAGCGGCTTTGATGATCCTTCTCTGGTAGATGTGGATATTATGGATGAAGATGCGGCAGCACCGCCTGCGGAAACAGAACCGCAACTCCCTTCTGAACAGGATTTACTGACACAGACTGAAGAGGAAACGGTCACTTTGAAGCCTAAGACGGAAGAACCGAAAAAAGAGACGGTGAAACCTAAAGAGGTGGTCAAGCCGAAAGAACCGGTGAAGAAGCCGGAAAAAACGGAAGCGGAAAAAGCTGCAGAAGCGAAACGACTGGCAGAAGAAAAAGCGGAACGTGAACGTAAGGCTGCCGAAGAAGCTGCCAGAAAGAGGGTGTCCGGTGCGTTTGGAAAAGGAGCGCAAATGACAGGAAATAAAGGAACAGCGGCTAGTGGCACGGGAACCGAAGGTAGCAAGGAGGGTAACTCTTCTACCGGAGCGAAGACCGGAACCGGAGGTTATGGAACATTTGACCTTGGCGGACGTTCTTTAGGTACGGGCAGTTTACCGAAGCCTGCATATAACGTGCAGGAAGAAGGACGTGTAGTGGTGAATATCACAGTGAATCCTGCAGGACAAGTGGTGTCTACCAGCATCAGTCCTCAAACGAACACTGTAAATTCTGCTTTACGTAAGGCAGCGGAGGATGCAGCTAAGAAAGCCCGTTTTAATACGATCGATGGAGTGAATAACCAGACAGGGACAATCACCTATTATTTTAACTTGAGATAGTATCATTAACCAAATATATTAAGCATTATGGGAACTGTATACGCTTTTTTTGCAGATGGTTTTGAAGAAATTGAAGCCTTTACTGCTATTGACACGTTGAGACGTGCCGGACTGAATGTAGAAATCGTATCCGTTACACCGGATGAAATTGTAGTAGGAGCACATGATGTATCCGTTCTTTGCGATATCAATTTCGAGAATTGTGATTTCTTTGATGCTGAACTTTTGTTGTTGCCGGGAGGAATGCCGGGAGCTGCTACACTTGACAAGCACGAAGGATTGCGCAAATTGATCCTTGATTTTGCTGCAAAAGGTAAACCTATTGCTGCCATTTGTGCTGCTCCGATGGTGTTGGGTAAACTGGGACTGCTGAAAGGAAAGAAGGCTACCTGTTATCCGAGTTTCGAACAATATCTGGATGGTGCCGAATGTGTAAATGCACATGTCGTACGTGATGGAAACATCATTACGGGTATGGGACCGGGTGCTGCTATGGAATTTGCCTTGACAATCGTTGACCTGTTGGTAGGTAAAGAAAAAGTAGACGAACTGGTAGAAGCGATGTGCGTTAAACGCTAAACCGTCCATGAAGAAATATGTAATCATTGTCGCCGGTGGAAAGGGCTTGCGAATGGGAAGTGATCTTCCCAAACAATTCCTTCCCATGGGTGATAAACCTGTGTTGATGCATACCCTGGAAGTCTTCAGGAGATATGACGAGGCACTTCAAATCATATTGGTGCTTCCGCAGGAGCAACAAAGTTTCTGGAAGCAACTTTGCGATGAACATCATTTTACGGTAAAACATGTCCTTGCAGAAGGAGGTGAAACACGTTTCCATTCCGTAAAGAACGGGCTGGCACTGGTGCAAGAGCCGGGATTGGTGGGAGTGCATGATGGAGTACGCCCGTTTGTATCAGTAGAAGTGATTCGCCGTTGTTATGAGTTGGCAGAGGTGCAAAAAGCAGTGATTCCTGTGGTGGATGTAGTAGAGACGCTTCGCCATTTGACAGATGCCGGAAGTGAAACAGTCAGCCGGATTGATTATAAACTGGTGCAAACGCCGCAAGTGTTTGATGTAGAGTTGCTGCAACAAGCCTATGCCCAGGAATTTACCCCCTTCTTTACAGATGATGCTTCCGTTGTGGAAGCGATGGGAATGCCCGTTTATCTGGCAGAAGGCAACCGTGAAAATATAAAAATAACAACTCCTTTCGATTTAAAAGTAGGGAGTGCTCTTTTATAAATGTTCGATTTAGCCACACGCGACATAAAATTTATCTCCGGTGTAGGCCCTCAAAAAGCCGCTGTATTAAATAAGGAGTTGGAAATCTATTCCTTGCACGATTTAATTTATTATTTCCCTTATAAATATATTGACCGGAGCCGCATCTATTACATTCATGAAATAGATGGCAATATGCCGTATATCCAGTTGAAAGGAGAAATCCTCGGTTTCGAGACCATTGGTGAAGGACGGCAGCGCCGTTTGACAGCGCATTTTTCGGATGGTACAGGAGTCGTGGATTTGGTGTGGTTTCAAGGTATAAAGTACATCTTGGGAAAGTATAAACTTCACGAGGAATATATTATTTTCGGCAAACCTACTGTTTTCAACGGACGTATCAATGTGGCGCATCCTGATGTAGACAAACCGGATGATTTGAAACTTTCCTCGGTGGGGCTGCAACCTTATTATAGTACGACGGAGAAGATGAAACGCAGTTTCCTCAACTCTCACGCGATTGAGAAGATGATGGCAACGGTGATTCAGCAGATACAGGAGCCTCTACCTGAAACACTTTCTCCCAAGTTGCTGACGGAGCATCATTTGATGCCTTTGACGGAAGCGCTCTGGAATATCCACTTTCCAACCAATCCTGACGTCCTCCGTCGGGCACAATACCGTCTTAAATTTGAAGAACTGTTTTATGTTCAGTTAAACATTCTCCGATATGCCAAAGACAGGCAGAAAAGGTATCGTGGATACATCTTTGAAAAAGTGGGAGATGTGTTCAATACATTTTATACAAAGAATCTTCCTTTCCAACTGACGGGTGCGCAGAAACGGGTGTTGAAAGAGATACGGAACGATGTCGGCAGTGGCAGACAGATGAATCGCCTTTTGCAGGGAGATGTAGGAAGCGGAAAAACACTGGTTGCCTTGATGAGTATGTTGCTGGCATTGGATAATGGCTATCAGGCTTGTATGATGGCACCTACCGAAATCCTGGCAAACCAGCACTACGAAACCATCAAGGAATTGCTTTTTGGCATGGACATTCGTGTTGAGCTACTGACAGGTTCGATTAAAGGAAAAAGGAGAGAAGCGATTCTGACAGGATTGTTGACCGGAGATGTGAAGATATTAATAGGCACACATGCCGTTATTGAAGATACTGTCAATTTCTCTTCTTTAGGCTTCGTTGTGATTGACGAACAACATCGTTTTGGCGTGGCTCAACGTGCCCGTCTTTGGAGTAAGAATGTTCAACCTCCGCATGTACTTGTAATGACTGCCACTCCCATTCCCCGTACGTTGGCGATGACTTTGTACGGTGACTTGGACGTGTCTGTTATCGATGAACTTCCACCCGGAAGAAAACCGATTACTACCATCCATCAATTCGACAATCGCCGGGAAAGCATGTATCGTTCGGTACGTAAGCAGATCGACGAAGGACGCCAGGTTTATATTGTCTATCCGCTGATTAAAGAGAGCGAAAAGATTGATTTAAAGAATCTTGAAGAAGGGTACCAACATATTTTGGAAGAGTTTCCGAAATGCACGGTTTGTAAAGTGCATGGTAAAATGAAACCAGCCGAGAAGGATGAGCAAATGCAGCTTTTTGTTTCGGGTAAAGCGCAGATTATGGTGGCTACTACTGTCATTGAGGTGGGAGTGAACGTTCCGAATGCTTCGGTTATGATTATTGAAAATGCAGAACGTTTCGGGTTATCACAGTTACATCAGTTGCGCGGTCGGGTAGGGCGTGGAGCAGAACAGTCTTATTGTATTCTGGTGACGAATTACAAGTTGACGGAGGATACCCGGAAACGATTGGAAATCATGGTGCGCACCAATGATGGCTTTGAAATAGCAGAAGCCGATTTGAAACTGCGTGGCCCCGGTGATCTTGAAGGTACACAGCAAAGCGGTATCGCTTTCGATTTGAAGATTGCGGATATTGTCCGCGACGGTCAACTGTTGCAATACGTTCGTGCTATAGCTGAAAGTATTGTAGAACAAGACCCTGCAGCACAAAGTCCGGAGAACGAAATCTTATGGCGACAGCTTAAAGCCTTACGGAAAACGAATGTTAACTGGGCTGCCATAAGCTGAAAAACGGTTAAACATGCAGTTTATTTGCGTAAATGTGTTGCAAAACATATTTCGGCTCTATTCTCCCTATTTATAGGAGTTTAACGACCTGATTCCTCTTCCTTTTCGTTCTAAGCATCTGAAAAATAGTTAATAACTTCCTTGCCATTTCGTAGGAAAACACTATCTTTGGAAGAATTTTTTTAGTAAATGTATTGTTTAACCATTTGCAAAGTCGAGTATTATGCTTGAAAAAACGCTGGTCATTTTAAAACCGTGTACCCTTCAACGGGGATTGGTTGGTGAGATTACTCATCGCTTTGAGCGTAAAGGATTACGGTTGGCTGGCATGAAGATGATGCAACTGACTGATGAATTGTTGAGCGAACATTATGCCCACCTTAGCGGCAAATCCTTCTTTCAGCGTGTGAAAGATTCGATGATGACAGCTCCTGTCATTGTTTGTTGTTTCGAAGGTGTGGATGCTATTCAAACAGTCCGTACGTTGGCGGGACCAACTAATGGACGTCTGGCTGCCCCGGGTACCATTCGTGGGGATTACAGCATGAGCTTTCAGGAAAATATAGTTCATGCTTCTGATTCTCCGGAGACTGCGGCTATTGAATTAAAGAGATTTTTTAAACCGGAAGAAATATTCGATTACAAGCAGGCAACATTTAACTACCTGTATGCAAATGACGAATATTAAATAGAATTGATAAAAAAGGAATGAATTTCAATTGCATTATTAAAACAGGATTGGTCGCTGTTGCGGCTATGGTCAGCTTGAGCTCTTTCTCACAAGACCTGATTGCCCGCCAGGCACCGATAGACAAAAAATTAAAATCAGTAGATTCTTTGGCATTGCAGAAGCAAATCCGTGCCGAACAATCCGAATATCCCGCTTTAAGTCTTTATCCGAATTGGAATAATCAATATGCGCATTCTTATGGAAATGCGATTATTCCGGAAACATATACAATTGACCTGACGGGTTTTCGTATGCCGACTCCGAGTACAAAAATAACTTCGCCTTTTGGCCCGCGTTGGAGAAGAATGCATAATGGCCTTGATTTAAAAGTTAATATCGGTGATACGATTGTTTCTGCTTTTGATGGTAAGGTACGTATTGTGAAATATGAACGCAGAGGGTACGGTAAATATGTAGTCATTCGTCACGATAATGGATTGGAAACTATATATGGACACTTGTCTAAGCAGTTGGTTGAAGAAAATCAGTTGGTAAAAGCTGGTGAACCGATCGGGTTGGGTGGTAACACCGGACGTTCTACAGGTTCGCATCTTCATTTCGAAACCCGCTTCCTGGGAATTGCAATTAATCCGATTTATATGTTTGACTTTCCAAAACAGGATATCGTTGCCGATACTTATACGTTCCGCAAAACAAAAGGTGTGAAACGTGCAGGCTCTCATGATACCCAAGTGGCTGACGGTACTATCCGTTATCATAAGGTGAAGAGTGGCGATACATTGTCCCGCATTGCTAAATTGCGTGGCGTATCAGTCAGCACGCTTTGCAAACTGAACCGTATCAAACCGACCACTACTTTGCGTATCGGACAGGTTTTGCGTTGTTCATAAAAAATATAGCTTATAAAACAGTAATACAATATCTTTAGGAGAGGGCACTTTAATATAATTTAGAGTGCCCTCTTTCTGTTTTTACTTAATTATTGTTACCTTTGCGCACTATTTGGAAGAAGATGAAAGATACCAAGCAACAATTTGAACATGTCATCGCTTTGTGCCGTGACTTATTTTCCAAGAAGCTGCACGATTACGGGCCTGCATGGCGTATCCTGCGTCCGGCTTCGGTGACTGACCAGATTTTTATTAAAGCCAATCGGATTCGTAGTATTGAAACCAAAGGAGTGACCTTGATTGATGAGGGAATCCGTGCTGAGTTTATTGCGATTGTCAATTATGGCATTGTCGGGCTCATCCAGTTGGAATTGGGTTATGCCGAGTCTGCCGACATCAGCAATGAAGAAGCGATGGCTTTATACGATAAGTATGCAAAAGAGGCATTAGACCTGATGCTTGCCAAAAACCATGATTATGATGAAGCCTGGCGGAGCATGCGTGTCAGCTCTTACACAGACTTGATCTTGATGAAGATTTACCGTACCAAGCAGATTGAGAGCCTGGCCGGCAACACATTGGTGTCAGAGGGAATTGACGCCAATTATATGGATATGATTAATTACTCTGTTTTCGGACTGATTAAGATAGAATTTGAAGGATAAGAACTTACATATCATTCAGGAGGTAGTGGCGAATACGTGTCGCTTTCTTTTGGCGGCATCGTTCATCTTTTCCGGATTTGTAAAGGCAGTTGATCCACTGGGGTTCCAGTATAAGATCCAGGATTATCTGACCGCATTCGGAATGGCTTCCTGGTTCCCTTCATTCTTCCCTTTATTGGGAGGCATCATCTTGTCAGCCGTTGAGTTTTTTATCGGTATCTCCTTATTTTTTGCTACCAGAAGAACATTGGCTACTTCGTTGGCTTTGATGCTGATGATTTTCATGACACCACTGACCTTGTATCTTGCCATCTTTGATCCGGTTTCGGACTGTGGCTGTTTTGGAGATGCCTGGGTGTTGACGAACTGGGAGACATTCGGTAAGAATATAGTTCTGCTGTTTGCAGCAATGATGGCTTTCCGTCACAGAAGGATGCTGGTTCGTTTTATCAGTGTGAAAATGGAGTGGCTGGTTTCTCTCTATACGTTGTTCTTTGTATTTACTTTGTCGTTCTATTGTCTGGACCGTCTGCCTGTTTTAGACTTTCGTCCTTACAAGATCGGAAAGAATATTCTGGAAGGAATGACAATGCCCGAAGGAGCGAAACCGAGTGTATATGAAAGCATCTTTATCTTGGAAAAGAACGGAGAGAAGAAAGAATTTACGTTGGATAACTATCCGGATAGTACCTGGACATTTGTCGACACACGGACAATCCTGAAGGAAAAAGGATATGAACCGGCTATTCACGATTTCTCTATGATTGATCTGAATACGGGCGAGGATATAACAGACGATGTATTGACGGATATAGGATACACCTTCCTGTTGGTTGCCCATCGGATTGAAGAGGCGGATGATAGTAACATTGATTTGATTAATGAGATATATGACTATTCGGTGGAGCATGGCTATAAATTTTATTGCCTCACTTCTTCACCGGAAGAACAGATCGAATTGTGGAAGGACAAGACGGGAGCCGAATATCCTTTCTGTCAGATGGATGATATTACATTAAAGACGATGGTTCGTTCCAATCCGGGATTGATACTGATTAAGAACGGAACAATTTTGAATAAATGGAGCGATGAGGATATACCGGATGAATATGTGCTGACGGACAAACTGGAAAATCTGCCGTTAGGAAAGCAGAAGGTGAGCAGTGACACTCATACGGTAGGATATGTATTCTTATGGTTTGTTATTCCATTGTTGTTAGTGCTTGGGGTGGATGTTTTGGTCGTTCGCCGCAGAGAACGGAAAAACGCGAAGCGGAAGCAACAAGAGGAAGAGATGAAAAGCAAAGAATTAAAAACGGAGAATCCGAAAATAGAAGAACAAGAATAAAAAAAATAAATGATAACGAGCGGCCTCTGTAACGAACGCTAATTCCGATCGTTCAATTGTCAATCGTGAAATCGTAAATTTATTAACCCTTTAAAATAAAAAACAAAATGAGAAAGAACATTGTTGCAGGAAACTGGAAAATGAACAAAACCCTTCAAGAGGGTATCGCTTTGGCAAAAGAACTGAACGAAGCATTGGCTAACGAAAAGCCTAACTGTGATGTAATCATCTGTACTCCGTTTATCCACCTGGCATCTGTTACTCCTTTGGTAGACGCTGCCAAGATTGGTGTAGGTGCAGAAAACTGTGCAGACAAGGAGTCAGGCGCATATACCGGCGAAGTATCAGCTGCTATGGTTGCTTCTACTGGTGCAAAATATGTCATTCTGGGTCACTCTGAACGTCGTGCTTACTATGGTGAAACAGTTGCTATTCTGGAAGAAAAAGTAAAATTGGCTTTGGCTAACGGTCTGACTCCGATTTTCTGTATCGGTGAAGTGTTGGAAGAACGCGAAGCTAACAAGCAGAACGAAGTGGTAGCTGCACAGATGGAATCTGTATTCTCTCTGTCTGCTGAAGACTTCTCTAAGATTGTATTGGCTTACGAACCGGTTTGGGCTATCGGTACAGGTAAAACTGCTTCTCCTGAACAAGCACAGGAAATCCATGCTTTCATCCGTTCTATCGTAGCTAACAAGTATGGTAAAGAAATCGCAGACAATACTTCTATCCTTTACGGTGGTAGTTGCAAACCTTCTAACGCTAAAGAACTGTTCTCTAATCCGGACGTTGATGGTGGTTTGATTGGTGGTGCTGCTTTGAAAGTATCTGATTTCAAAGGTATCATTGATGCTTTTAACGCATAATTAAAACTTCTTTCAGGCACGGATTTCACGGATTACACGGTATCGTTTAGTCCAAGAGATTTTTAAACTGTGTAACCCGCGTAATCCGTGCCTAAATATTATTTATAGAATGAGAAAACTAGCTTTACTTACTTTGTTGTTGGTATTGGCAGTTGTCGGTGTACAGGCACAGGGCATTGTCAAAAGTCTGGAACGTAACGTTCCGGGACAAGGAAAGGTGACTATTCATCAAGATCCCCGTATTGGGGCTTTGATAGGGATGGAACGTCCTGCAACAGGTGAACAGAAAGTAATAAAGACTTCCGGGTTCAGAATACAGGCGTATGCCGGTAATAATACTCGTCAGGCGAAGAATGATGCTTATCATGTGGCATCACGCGTTAAAGAGTATTTTCCTGAATTAACGGTATATACTTCGTTCAATCCACCTCGTTGGCTTTGTCGTGTAGGTGATTTCCGGAGCATTGAAGAGGCGGACGCAATGATGCGTCGGTTGAAGTCTACCGGTGTGTTCAAAGAGGTTTCTATTGTAAGAGACCAGATCAATATTCCTTTATAATTGTATCATGTTAGAAAAAGAAGAAATTGTTTCTCCGAATCTGGAGGAGTTGAAGAGTCATTATCGTAGTATTATAACTTTGTTGGGTGAAGATGCCGAACGGGAAGGATTATTGAAAACTCCGGAAAGGGTGGCTAAAGCAATGTTAAGCTTGACGAAAGGGTATCACATGGATCCTCATGAAGTGCTTCGCTCTGCTAAATTTCAGGAAGAATACAGTCAGATGGTGATTGTGAAAGATATCGATTTTTTCTCCCTTTGCGAACATCACATGTTGCCGTTCTACGGGAAGGCACACGTGGCTTATATTCCTAACGGCTATATCACCGGGTTGAGCAAGATAGCCCGTGTAGTCGATATATTCTCTCATCGCCTGCAAGTGCAGGAACGCATGACACTGCAAATCAAAGAGTGTATTCAGGAAACACTGAATCCATTGGGTGTAATGGTGGTAGTGGAAGCCAAACACATGTGTATGCAGATGCGTGGTGTAGAAAAACAAAACTCTATTACTACTACTTCGGATTTTACCGGGGCTTTCAATCAGGCAAAAACTCGTGAAGAGTTTATGAATTTGATTCAACACGGGACTTTGTAGAGAAAACCTGGTAAGAAACGCTATTGGGTTTCGGTATCGGGGGAAGGCAGGCTTCGGTACCGATGAAGAGGGGGCTGCACCGATGAAGACATATCTCCGCATCGATGAGGAATCATCGCAGAACAACCCTGTCACCCAATCGTTTTGCCATGATGCTTTGTACGGTCTTCAACTCATTAAAGCGTTTCATAAGCGAATCACATTTTTCATTATCATGGGCAAGAGCAGGATCTTGGAGGGCATAAAGCATGTGCTTCAATTCCTCTGTTACGATTGCATACTTGAAGTTAATCATTAACATCGGAACCATTTCATAGAGCCGCTCTTCATCCGTCACAATCTTTTGGGACTTGGAGTGATATTTACTAAGCTGATAACGCACATTAATCAAGTCTACACTCAATTTACTGATTACCGGATCAGGATGTGCCAGGAAATAACGTTCGGCAATGAAGTTGGAATCGTGCATGTGTGCAGCAGCTTCCGATAACATTTGGCGGTGCAGCGGATTATGGAAGGCTAACTCGTCCTCTTTCAAATCATTAACCACATATTCTATGACGGTTACCGGAATTTCGTTTCCTTCTTCATCGGTCAGGTTACACATGATTTTCTCTCCATAACGAACTACCGCCTGTAATATCAGTCGCTCGAATTTGTAGAATTCCTGCCCTTCCTTTCCTTCCTGCGGAATAAAGGAAGCATAACTGTCTTCCTGCAGAGCAGGAGGAACATCTGTATATCCACCATCCACTTCAGGAGGTAACGGAATATCTCCATTAGGTATTGGAACATCTTCAGGAGGTGTGCTGCCCTGTGACATCATAGCCGTTCTTTCAGCCATCCGGCGTTCCCGTTCCGTTTGTTCAGCTCGCTTCTCTGCTTGAGTTTCCCGTCTTTTGGCAACTTCTGATACTAGCAGCTTATCTTCTACATGAAGTAGCTGCGCGCATTCTTTGATATAGACGTCTCTGACAATTGCTTCAGGGATGACAGAAATACTTTGCACCAGATTACCAATCAGTTCCGCACGCTTGATGGGATCTTTTCCTGCATCCTCCAGTAGCAAGTTCGTTTTGAAGCGGATAAAGTCCGTTTCATGTTCCGAGATAAAAGTCTGAAATTCCGTTGAGTTGTGCTTGCGGGCAAAAGAGTCTGGGTCGTCCCCATCGGGAAGAAGACAGACTTTGATATTCATACCTTCCTCCAATAACATGTCAATTCCCCGGATAGAAGCCTTGATACCTGCTGCGTCGCCGTCGTAAAGCACAGTCATGTTGTTGGTAAACCGGTGAATCATACGGATTTGTCCCGGTGTAAGGGCTGTTCCCGAGGAAGCAACCACATTCTCTATGCCGGATTGATGCATGGAGATTACGTCCGTGTAGCCTTCAACCAAAAAGCAACGGTCTTGTTTTACAATAGCCTGTTTGGCAAAATATATACCGTATAACTCGTTACTTTTGTGGTAGATTTCCGATTCGGGCGAATTGACATATTTGACTTTGACCCCTTTCGTAGCACTGGCAAGTACACGTCCGCCAAAAGCCACCACTTTGCCGGAAAGCGTATGTACAGGGAAAATAACACGTCCCCAAAAACGATCCCGTAACCGGTGGTCGTCCGTTTCGTAGCAAAGTCCTGTTTTTACCAAGTACTCTTTCTTATATCCTTTTTGGATTGCTTCTTTGGCGAATGCATCGTGGGCTTCAGTGCAGTAACCTAATTGGAATTTCTCAATGATGTCGTCGCGAAAGCCACGGTTGCGGAAATAGGCCATACCGATGCTACGCCCGTCTACATGATTTTTTAGTATATTCTGGAAATAGTCGCGTGCAAAGTTATTAACGATAAACAGACTTTCGCGTTCGCTTTGCACAAACTTCTCTTCATCGCTTAATTCCCGCTCCTTGATTTCAATATTATATTTCTTGGCAAGGTACTTCAATGCTTCCGGATAAGACATCTGCTCGTGTTCCATAATGAAATGCACGGCATTTCCACCTTTTCCACAAGCAAAACATTTGCATAATCCTTTAGCGGGAGAGACATAAAAAGAAGGGGTTTTATCACTGTGGAACGGACATAAACCGACATAATTGACACCACGTTTGCGCAGGGTGACAAAATCCGAAACGACATCCATAATTTGTGCCGCGTCCAATATCCGGTCTATGGTAATTTGATCTATCATTCTTTCTCCTGTGAATCCGTTTTTGCGGATACAAAGGTACACATAAAAAAATCCCCTGCAAAGAACTTTTTTGCAGGGGATCGTTAAATCTTGGCACCGGTATTGATTATTTAATCTTTTCCCGGATCTTCGTCAGATACTTTTTCATACCTTCCGCATCCTTGTTTTCGATTATTTCGAGAAGGTTTTTCAACTCTGTCCGGATATTAGTCACTTGTCCCGGAGTGCGTGGGTTGAACAGTATTTCCTGAAGCAGGTAATCATCTTCGCTTAGCAGCCCTTTGGCGATTGCCATGTGCTTTTTGAACGTAGTTCCCGGGGCTTCCTGATGTTTCATTACGGCAGCAAATACGAACGTCGATACGAACGGAATAGAAAGCGAGTAGGCTACTGTTTCGTCGTGCTCATCAAATGTATATTCGAAGATGTTCAACCGTAATGTCTGGTAGAGGTCTTTGAAGAATATTTTTCCCAGGTGGTCGCCTTCACTGATGATGATGGCATTTTCGCTGCTTAGATTGCTAAGACTTGCGAAAGTCGGGCCAAACATAGGGTGACTGGAAACGTAGCGGAAACCACTTTCTTCGTAGAACTTCTTCAATCCTGTTTTTACAGAGGCAATGTCACTAATGATACAGTCTTTCGGTAATACAGGCAGTATTTTGCGAAAGGCATCCAACGTGTACTTCACTGTAACAGCATTAATAACCAGTTCCGGTTCAAATTCCTTAATCTCCTCCAATGTAGTGAAACGATACGTGTTATAGACGAAACGCAACTGGTGCGGGTTGACGTCGAACACGGCCGTCTCGTGTTGAAAGCTCAAAATATCAGTAAAGAAGGAGCCCATTTTACCGGCTCCAAGGATTAATATTCTCATAATGTTTATTATTTAGTGAGAGTGTGTCAAAACACAAATTATCGCAGATTATTTCAACTATATTGATATATTAATCAACGACTTATAAAATTATTTCTGCGATAATTTGCGTTAATCTGCGTTTTATTATTCATTATGACACACCTTCACTCTAACTACTTATTAATAATTTCCATCTGTTGACGAACTGATTCTTCGTGGATGGCTTCGAAAATCTTCTTCATAAACTCGCTGTCCATACCGCATTGTTCGCCCTGCGCGCCACGTTTTTCCAGAATCTCATTGTAACGTCCGGCTTGAAGAACTGTGATTCCGTGCTCCTTTTTGTAAGTACCGATTTCACGGGCCACACGCATTCTTTTTGCTAATTCCTGAATGATATTGTCGTCACATTCATCAATCTGTTTACGGAGTTGTGCCAGACTTTCGGTAGACTGTGTTTCCGTACGGATTACCAACAGATTGAGGATATAGTCGAGTACGTCCGGAGTAACTTGTTGAGAAGCATCGCTCCATGCGCAATCCGGGTTGCAGTGGCTTTCTACAATCAGACCGTCGAAATTCAAGTCCATAGCCTGTTGGCAAAGCGGTGCAACCAACTCACGTTTTCCACCGATATGGCTCGGATCACAGAAAATCGGAAGATTAGGGATGCGGCGGCGCAGTTCGATAGGAATATGCCATTGGGGAAGATTCCGATAGATCTTTTTGTCATAACTGCTGAAACCTCGGTGGATAGCACCCAGACGCTTCAAACCAGCGTTGTTGATACGTTCCAGTGCTCCGATCCATAATTCGAGATCCGGGTTCACCGGGTTCTTAACCAATACAGGGATATCAACCCCTTTCAGTGCGTCAGCGATTTCCTGTACGGCGAAAGGATTGGCAGTGGTGCGTGCACCTACCCAAAGAATATCGATTCCCGCTTTCAGACATTCGTAAACGTGTTTGGCTGTTGCTACCTCCGTAGAAACATACATTCCAGTTTCTTTCTTCACCTCTTTCAACCAGGCAAGACCTTCTACACCGATACCTTCGAAACCTCCCGGTTTGGTACGCGGCTTCCAGATTCCGGCACGATATATTTTTTGTCCTTTAGCAGCCAGTTGTTTGGCTGTATCCATTACTTGTTCTTCCGTTTCTGCGCTACACGGGCCGGCAATGACAATCGGTCTTTTAGCTTCAACGCCCGGTAATAAAATTGATTCGAGTTCCATATTCTTATTTGTTTTTATTCTTTTAATAACTTGTTTTCATTGAAATTGTTCTGTCTCATTCTACTGTCGTTCTCTCTTTGGGAGAGGTTAGATTCTTTTAATTCTTTCCAGAGCTTCCGCCAGCTTATTGTCCTTGCAACAAAGTGAGATACGAATATACCTTGCTCCGTTACTGCCGAAGATAAATCCCGGAGTGATAAACACTCTTGCTTCATGCAGCACCTTTTCTGTCAGTTCCTCTACATCCTTGCAGGAAGCAGGAATCTTTCCCCAGAGGAACATGCCTACTTGTTTCTCATCGTAGGTGCATCCCAATGCTTTCATGATCTCACCGGCAAGGTGACGACGGTTGCGGTAATTCTCGTTATTGCCTTCATACCAGTCCGCTTCGGCTTCAAGAGCAGTTGCTGCAGCCAGTTGCATAGCACGGAACATACCGCTGTCGATATTGCTTTTCACTTTCAGTATCCATTGCACGAATTCCGCGTTTGACGCCAGCATGCCGATACGCCAGCCCGGCATATTGTGGCTCTTGCTCATAGAATTAAACTCGATGCAACAGTCTTTGGCTCCCGGTACACTTAGGATACTGATAGGTTTTTCGTTCAGAATGAAGCTGTATGGATTATCATTCACAATTACGATATTCTTGCGACGGGCAAAGTCAACGAGACGTTCATAGATTTCCGGAGTTGCATTGGCTCCCGTCGGCATGTTGGGATAGTTGGTCCACATCAGTTTTACGCGACTAAGATCCATTTTTTCCAGTGCCTCGAAGTCAGGCATCCAGCCATCTTCTTCTTTCAGGTCGTAGTTGATAACTTCCGCTCCGAGTATTTTACTCAAAGAAGTATAGGTAGGGTATCCCGGATTCGGGACTAGCACCTGCTCACCCGGATTGACGAATGCCAGCGTAACATGGAGAATTCCTTCTTTAGAGCCGATTAAAGGCTGTATCTCCGTATTCGGATTCAGTTCCACTCCATACCAGCGTTGATACCAGGCAGCGAAGCCTTTGCGCAGTTCAGGGATACCTACATACGGTTGGTAACCGTGTCCGTTGGGATCATGAGCATTGTTGCACAATGTTTCGATGGTTTCCCTTGAGGGAGGCATATCGGGGCTTCCGATACCGAGGCTGATAACATCCTTTCCCTCTGCATTCATCTGTGCTACCTCTTTTAGCTTCTTTGAGAAGTAGTATTCGCTAACACTTGCCAATCTGTCGGCAGGAGCGATTTTATACGTTTGACTTTCCTTCTGCATATTCGCCTAATAATTTAAGTTCTTTGGTTAATGGAGTGATTGCAGCAATAGACTGCTTGTATCTTAGATAATCGTTGAAAGCTACATCTACGTAAAACTGGTATTCCCATTCCCGTCCGATGATAGGCAACGATTGAATTTTGGTCAGATTGATATTATAGAACGATAGAATGGATAAAACCTGTGACAGGCTGCCTTCCGTGTGTGGAAGAGTGAATACGATACTTGCCTTGTTGGTTGCATTGGCATGATGTTGGCGGAGTTCGTCTACTTGCCAGGGATCGGCAACAACCAGAAAACGGGTGAAGTTGTGCTTGTTCGTTTCAATACCTTCCTGAAGGACTTTCATACCGTAACGTTCAGCTGCTGCTTTGGAGCAGATGGCAGCGTGTCCTTTCAGATTTTCATTCTTGATGATTTCTGCGCTGCGGGCCGTATCTTCACCTTCCACCACTTTCAACTGCGGATGTTGATTCAGAAATTCGCGACACTGCATCAGGGCGATAGGGTGGGAGTTGACTTCTGTCAGATCTTCCCAGTTCTCATCGGGGAGACAGACAAAACTGTGCGAGATGCGCAGTTTGTATTCACCGATAATCTGTGTGCCGCTTTGTCTCAACAATTCATTGTTGTGCAACAAACTTCCCGCAATCGTATTCTCGATGGCTAGCATTCCGATAACCTGGCTGTCTTTCCGTATCGAAGTAAACACATCTTCGAAGTTGGCACAACAGATTAACTCTATTTCTTCTCCCTCGAAGTACTTGTGTGCGGCGATATCATGATATGAGCCGAGTGTTCCTTGAATTGCTATCTTTTTCATTGTTCTAAATATATTATATAAAAAAATCCCGCGTCCATATTGGAGCGGGATTCATATGATTGATTTCTCTATTCAGTCCTTAAGCATCACTGTCACTTGATACATACAAACTCCCGCTCTACTTTGTTGCTAAAGTAAAAGTAAAAAAAGAAGTAATATGCATAAGTAAATGATTTCATTCGAATCTATCTTTTTTGCTTTGGTTTTTAATTCTGGGGCAAAAGTAATAATTTTCTGTTAGATGCAAACAAAAAACGATACTTTTTTTGTTTTCTTGCCTAAAATAGATGAAAAGGATACTTAAAAGATGCCGGGAAGTGCTTCAGGCTTTGGTCCCAGGTTCTTGAATTCTCCGTTCAGACCAGCTTCCTCTTTCGGATTCAATTCCAGAGATTTCTTCATGTCCTCTACCGAACCGTCCTTATCACCATTCAGTAATTTAGCGCGTCCGCGTTCTTTGTAGGCTTCCGCAAAGTTCGGATTCAGTTCGATGGCTTCATCAAACAGGCCGATGGCTTCCGTCAGTTTTTTCTGGTTGATATAAAGTTGCCCTAAATAAAGGTATGCCTGTTCGTTGAACGGGTTTATTTCCGTCACCAGTTTGTAATCTTCTTCTGCCTCTTCGTCCTTGCCGTCTGCTTCTTTCACTTTTCCGCGCAGGAGCATGGCTGTCTCTTCTTCCGGATTCTGGGCGAGCACAGCATCTATATCTTCCATCATATCTTTATACTGTTTCAGGTTCATCAAAGCTTCCGCACGTAATAGGCGAGCTTCAATGAAATCATCTTTCAAAGTGATTGCTTTGGTGAGATGGGCAATAGTCATCAGGTCGTCATCCTGTCCCTTACGGGCTTTCCCTAATAGATAATGAGCCACGGCATTTCCTTCTTCGATGGCAATCGCTTTATTGGCAGCTTCTTCCATAGCCTGATAATCTTCCTGGATGAAGCATACATTGGCCAGTGTCAGGAAAGTGCTTGTGACGTCAGGTTCCATAGCAGCCATCTTTTCCAATAGCTCGCGGGCCTTTGCCGTTTCCCCCATCTGGATATAGAGTTGGCTAAGATAGCCCATTGTTTCAAACTCTTCCTTGATGGCAAGAGCTTCAATAAAACATTTTACTGCATAATCTGGACGTCCCATGCGTTGCGCACGTAAACCGTCGTATTTGAAAATCTCGAAATTTTTCTGATCGTTTTTCTGTTTTTCACTTTCCGGAGTTTCCGACTTACCGGAGAAGAAAGATTTAAAAAAGTTCGGCATGGTGTGTTATTTTTGAGTTACTTTGCAAAGGTAGTAACTTATTTTGAAATATGTATCATTCCATCCTGCATCTTCCATTCACCTTCCTCCAATAAATATTGGATGACTTCGCTGATGCTCTCTTTTTCCGCTTCTATCTTATCGGCTATTTCTACTGGTGTCAGCGGTTTCTGGGTGAGTAATTCTGATATTTTCTTTTTCAGTTCCTCGAAATCGAAAGAATTCTCGGTCAGGGCATCGGTTGCACGGTGACTAAGACAAACATCGCATTGTCCGCAGTTGTGCTCGTTCTTCTCTCCGAAGTAACGGAGCAGCATCCGGCTCCGGCACACATTCTCCGAAGTGACATACTCTTCCATCGCTTTGATGCGGGCTTCATACCGGGCTTTGCGTTCTTCGTAGACGGAAGGAGGAATATGCACAAAACGAAGTTCCTGCCGTTCGCGGGTGTATATAATATAAGGTGTCTTTTTGTGCGGAATGTAATCCACGATACGACGTTTGGTAAGCGTGACCAGTATATTATAAATTTGTTCGCGGGTCAGTCCGGTACGTATGGACAGGGTTGCTTCGCTGATATAGGCATAGTCGGTGAATACTCCGGTGTAAGAGCGGAGAATCGTCTGTATCAGTGCTTCAGCTTCCGTTCCCATTTCTCGCAATTTGTATAGTTCGTCCCGGCGAATCGTGAAAAGAATACGAGAGGCATTATCCTGTTCGTCCGTATATTCCAGATAGCCGGCTTGAGTCAATATTTTCAGTGCACTGTCCACCGGAACCGGGAAGTATTTGAACTTCCGGCAAAACTCTTCCAGATTAAACTCGCGGACACATTGGAAACCGTCGCCCATTGCCATCTGATAGTAATACTGCAAATGTTCGTAGACATTGAGAATATACTCCTTGTCGGGGAAAGTATCCACAACGCGCCTGTGCAGCGTCGTTCTGTCCGTTTTGGTGTATAAGATTACAGCATACGCTTTTTCACCATCCCTTCCTGCACGACCGGCTTCTTGGAAGTAAGCTTCGAGAGAGTCGGGGAGATCGAGATGCAATACGATGCGCACGTCGGGTTTATCAATCCCCATTCCAAAGGCATTTGTCGCTACCATTACACGAACTTCTCCGCTTTGCCAGCGTTTTTGGCGGAGATCTTTTACGGCATTATCCAGTCCGGCGTGATAGAAGTCGGCGGTAATATCTTCGTTTACCAGTAACTCGGTGATTTCTTTGGTGCGTCGTCTGTTGCGGACATAGATAATGGCACTGCCGGGTATCTTTCGTAAGATATGCAACAGCTCTTGAGTTTTGTTATCCGTTTGTCGGACGATATACGCCAGGTTTTTCCGTTCGAAGCTCATGCGGAAAACATTCTCTTCACGGAAATCCAAGCGGGCTTGAATATCCTTCACTACTTCCGGAGTGGCGGTCGCCGTAAGTGCCAGTACCGGAATTCCCGGTAGCAATGTCCGTATTTCGGCAATTTTCAGGTAAGCAGGACGGAAGTCATATCCCCATTGTGAGATACAGTGACTTTCGTCGACCGTAATCATGGAGACTTTCATTGATCGCAGTTTGGTACGGAATATGTCCGTGTCCAGACGTTCCGGAGAAATATAGAGGAATTTATAATTACCGAAGATGCAATTCTCAAGAGCAGTGAGAATCTCTTGCCGTGTCATGCCTGAATAGATGGCAAGCGCCTTGATGCCGCGTTTACGCAGGTTTTGCACCTGATCTTTCATCAGGGCGATGAGAGGAGTAATGACAATGCAAATCCCTTCCTGGGCGAGAGCAGGCACTTGAAAAGTGATGGACTTACCGCCTCCGGTCGGCATAAGTCCCAGTGTATCTTTGCCTTCGCCGATACTGGTGATGATCTCCTCCTGCAAGTCGCGGAAGGAGTCATATCCCCAATATTGCTTTAATATCTCCTGATACTTATTCAATCGGTTTTATATCCTCGATTTGAAGTTGAACTTCGCCACGCTTATGCGTGTTTTCTTCAATGGTGTAACAGATGTCGAACGAACGTTTCGTTTTGATATAGCGCACGTGCGAACTCTGTCCGAACGCAATACCGTTCATTACATTATTCGATTTATTATCGACCAGTTCGAGTTTGATATGTTCCTGATCGCGTCCCACCACTTTACTTGTTCCGTAATCATAAACATGATGAGTGCAGAAAATAGGTTTCGTGTTATCAGGACCGAAAGGATTAAACTTTTTCAGGTCGCTGAAGAACTTGGATGAAATATCCCTGAAATCTATTTCAGCATCAATCTCGATAACGGCACTGGTTTGTTCCGGTAAGATATGCTGTGAAACGTATTCTTCGAATCGTTTGGTAAAGGCATTCACGTTTTCCACTTTCATCGACAGTCCGGCGGCGTATGTATGTCCCCCGAAGTTTTCCAGCAGGTCGCGGCAATGCTCGATTGCTTTATATACGTCGAAGCCGGAAACTGAACGTGCGGAACCTGTTGCCATATCATCCGTCCGGGTCAGTACCACGGCAGGGCGGTAGTACACTTCTGTCAGACGGGAAGCTACGATACCAATCACTCCTTTGTGCCATTCTTCGTTGTAGAGCACGATGGAGCGGCGATCCACTAATCCTTCCAGATTGGCAACGATGTTGTTTGCCTCTTCCGTCATACTCTTGTCGAGGTCTTTCCGGGTTTCGTTGTACTGGTTGATTTGTCCGGCTTTCTCAAGTGCTACCGAGAAATCTTTTTCCGTCAGCAGGTCTACGGCTTCTTTTCCGTTTTGAATACGTCCTGATGCATTGATGCGCGGTCCGATTTTAAACACAATATCGCTGACGGTGATTTCCTTTTCAGAAAGTCCGCATACGTCGATAATAGCCTTCATACCAATGCTCGGGTTACTGTTCAGTTGCTTCAGACCGTGGTAGGCGAGGATACGGTTTTCACCCATAATCGGAACGATGTCCGATGCAATACTCACAGCTACAATATCCAGCAAAGGAATCAGGTGGTGGAACTCGATACCGTTACTGATAGCGAATGCCTGCATAAACTTGAAACCGACTCCACAACCGGAAAGGTGAGTGTACGGGTACGTATTGTCCAGGCGTTTGGCGTTCAGAATAGCTACGGCAGGCGGAAGCACATCATCCGGTACATGATGATCGCAGATGATGAAATCAATCCCTTTCTCTTTGGCATAAGTGATTTCTTCTACTGCTTTAATTCCACAATCGAGTACAATAATCAGTCCTACACCGGTTTCTGCGGCGTAGTCCACTCCTTTTTTAGAAATGCCATACCCTTCATTGTATCGGTCGGGTATGTAATAATCAAGGTTCGAATAGAACTGTTGAATAAACTTGTAGACCAATGCTACGGCAGTAGTACCGTCTACGTCATAATCTCCATAAATTAGAATACGTTCTTTCTTTCCCATCGCCCTGTTCAGACGTTCTACTGCAATATCCATATCCTTCATCAGGAACGGATCATGCAGGTCGGGCAATTGCGGGCGGAAAAACTTCTTGGCATCTGCTGCCTTCGTAATTCCCCGCTGCACCAAAAGTTGTCCAAGTATCGGGCTAATCCCTAGTTCCTGGGCCAATGTCTGGCTTGTCTCTGCCTGTTCGGGTGTAATGGGTCGATAATTCCATTTGTGATTCATTTTATATATTGTTTTTTCTTTTTCTGTTCTCAAGGGTTGAAAAGGCACTTCTTTCCAACAAGGGGTAAAAGTACGAAAAAAAGCGGAAGTGTATAGTAGATAAGACGAAAATATTTCAAGACTGGCTTTTGGAAGATAACTTCTTTTAGCTATCTTTGCTTCGTTAACAAAAGTCTAAACAGGTGAGAAATACGCTAAAATGAGAAGACAAAACGGTGCCATAAGCTCTAATATGACATTTGATGATATCTATATTGAGTATTATCAACGTTGTTTCTTGTTTGCTAAATCCTATCTTCACGATGAGATGCAGTCGAAAGATATAGCCTCTGAGGCAATGATAACTTTATGGAGTACGATGAAGACTGAAGAGGTGAAAAATATCCGTGCTTTTTTGATGACTGTGGTAAAGAATCAGGCCTTAAACTACCTGCGAAATGAGCATCTGCGGATGGAGGTCAGGGAAAACATCCTGGATGATGAACTTTACGAACTTGATTTCCGTATCTCTTCTCTTGACTCTTCCGATCCTAACCAACTTTTCTCTGAAGAAATAATCGCCATTGTTAATCATACTTTAAATGAATTGCCGGAAAAAACAAGAAGGGCATTTATGATGAGTCGATATGAGAATAAATCGATGAAAGAAATCGCTGAATCATTAAATGTGACAGTGAAAGGGGTAGACTATCATATTGGCAAAGCGTTGCAAGCTTTAAGGAAGAACCTCAAAGATTACCTTTATACTCTACTTTTTTTCTAATAGAATACCTTACCGATAAAGTTCTCCTTCGGCATTGATGCATATCCTCCTCGGCATTGATGAACAAATGAAGGACCTCAAAGCACTTTTTTTATTTTTCTTCTAGTGAAGTTTGTAAGTGGCGTGTCTTATATATGTAAGCCCTCAAAAAGCTTATGTCTTAACCCCAAGGAAAAAGTATGGATACGAAACTATTAAATAAATATCTTGCAGGAGATGCTCTTCCCGAAGAAAAGAGAGAAGTCGTGCGCTGGATGAAAGAAAGTGAAGAACACCGTGAACAACTGATGCAAATGCGTCATATTTATGACGCTACTATCTGGAATGGTAATTTGCAAGAAAAAAAGGCGGAAAATAAGAAAATTATGATGCGTTATCTTTGGACCTCTATGAAGATAGCGGCAGTCATTGCCATGATTGCTTTTATTATTCATAAGGAATATCAAGAGTATCGGTTTGAACACTCTACTGAAATGCAGATGATGACGGTTCCCGCAGGGCAAAGGGCTAGCCTGGTTTTGGCTGACGGGACAATTGTCTGGTTGAACTCCAACTCTACTTTAAAATATCCGGCTACCGGATTTCATGCCAAAGAGAGGAAAGTGATTTTGGAAGGAGAGGGGTATTTTGAAGTGGCTCATAACGAGAAACATCCTTTTATTGTTGAGACCGAGAAATATGATATCAGAGTATTGGGAACTACTTTCAATGTCTCGGCATATCCTAACTCCGGTTTATTTGAAGCTTCTTTGATAGAAGGTAAAGTCACCGTATACCATCCTGAAACGCAAAACGAAATAATCTTGAATCCACATGAAAAGGTGGAAGTTAGAGACGGGAAACTTTATAAAGAGACCTTTACTTCGGATCATGATTTCTTGTGGAGGATGGGTATTTATTCTTTTAAAGATGAACCGTTGGAAACTGTCTTTAAGAAATTAGAGCAATATTATGAAGTGAAGATCATTAATAAAAACATAGAAATAACTTCTCATCCGTGTACCGGTAAGTTCCGCCAGAAAGAAGGAATCGAACATGTGATGAGAGTATTGCAGAAATACATCAAATTTAATTATATACAGGACGACGAAAAGAATCAGATCATAATCTATTAACCCTAGTATTTAATCTAAAAAAACACTGAAAATGAGAGCAAGAGAACCTGCCCGTTTAAAACAGAAATATCGGTAAGTGTTGCAGCACTTACCGATATGTGAGAAGTCAATAAAAAAGACTCGTCATCTGTTACAAATCTTTATGTATTAACTTAATAACTCTAGGCAAAGATATGAAAAATAATCTTTGGTGTGGACGTATTGTCCATAGAAAAACACACTGTACTCAAATTTTAAGAATTATGAGGTTAACTGTCTTTTTCCTGTTATTCATTGTTTTTGAGACATATTCCTTGAATGTCCGTTCTCAAAATCAGAAAGTAACGATGAATAAAGGTACCGCAACACTATCTGACATTATCAGGCAGATTGAAAAACAAACAGACTATTTGTTTATTTACAATGAGCATGAGATTGCTTTAGACAAACGAATAGCAGTATCTACTCGGGAAACCACGGTTGCCGAAATTCTTAATAGAGTTTTGCAAGGAACAGGTTTCTCGTATACGATGGAAGGCAACCATATTATTCTGGTGAAAAATATGGAGAAAATGAAAAACGTAACTCCCGGTCGGAAGATAACAGGAACTGTGAAAGATGATTTGGGAGAGGTTATTGTCGGTTGTAATGTAGCTGTTAAAGGTGAGAAAATAGGAGCCATCACTGATATGGATGGAAGATATACTATCGAGGTTCCGGACAATAGTATATTGGTTTTCTCATTTTTAGGTTATAAGAGCGTTGAATCTCCCGTCAAGAATAATTCGGTTATCAATATAACCATGCAAGAAGACTCCAGATCTTTGGAAGAAGTGGTGGTTGTAGGTTATGGAACACAGAAGAAAGTGAATTTGACAGGTGCTGTATCTGTGGTAGAAGGAGATCAATTGGCAGGGCGTTCTGCTTCGACTATGTCTCAATTACTGCAAGGAGCAGTTCCTAACATGACTGTCTCTTTTTCTTCAGGTCGTGCGGGAGATGGAGGTTCGTTTAATATCAGAGGTGTAAATTCCATTAGTGGTTCTGCCAAACCGTTGGTCCTTATTGATGGAGTGGAGGGAGATGTGAATCGTGTCAATCCGAATGATGTCGCCTCTGTTTCGGTCTTAAAAGATGCGTCGTCTGCGGCAATTTATGGAGCACGTGCCGCCTATGGAGTTATTCTGGTAACTACAAAGACGGGAGAAAAAGGCAAAGTCACTCTTAATTATAACGGACGATACAGCTTTAGTGATGTAACTACGTCGACAGATTATGAAACCCGTGGATATTATGCGGCCGGTATTAGTGATATGTTTTTCTCTACCTGGCAAGGGACACCATTGCTCACATATACGGAAAAGGATTATCATGAGTTGTGGATCAGGAGAAATGATAAGACGGAACAACCCGAACGGCCCTGGGTAGTAACTGAAAACGGACAGTATAAATACTATGGGAATTTTGATTGGTATAATTATTTATATGACCATAAACGTCCGACGCATGAACATAATGTAAGCATTTCCGGTGGAAGTGAACATTTGAAGTTCAGGCTTTCCGGAGGATATTATAATCAGAAAGGAGTTCTTAAAATACAACCGGACAAGTATGAACGCTATAACTTCAAATCAAGGCTGGAAGCCAAAGTGACTCCATGGTTATCCGTCAGTAATAATACCTCTTATTTCAAATCGAATTACTCCTATCCGGGACTTGGTGGAGTGAATACAATATTTAAGAATGCAAGCTATCGTGCCTTGCCTATATTAGTGCCTGTACATCCTGATGGTACACTGGTGTATGAAACTAATATAATGAACTATACTTTGGCGGGTACCACTGTTGCATTATCCAATAAGAAACATAATAATAAAGATGAGATAGACGAGTTTATGACCACATTTGAAGTAGTTATAAATCCGGTAAAACATGTTGAAATCATAGGGAATTACACATATTCGAAATATGACAAGAAATGTACCAATAGAAGTGTAGACATGCAATACTCCAAGGTACCGGGTGTTACGATTACCATGCCCGAGAGTACAAGCGGAGGGAATAAACTGACTGTGTTGAATACAAAAAATCTGTATTATGCATATAATGCTTACGGAACTTATGGTAACTTGTTTGCCGGCTCTCATAATGTGAAACTGACAGGCGGTATCAACTATGAGACAAAATCTTATGAAGATCTGACTGTGAGTAAAGATGGACTGTTATCTGATGAATTGAATGACTTTAATCTGGCTAAAGGAGAAAATACAGTAGTCACCGGAGGAAAGAATAAATATGCTTTATTTGGCGTCTTTTATAGGGCAAACTATGATTATAAAGGAAGATACCTGTTTGAGGCGAGCGGAAGATACGATGGCAGTTCCCGGTTTAAAAAAGGCCATCGGTACGGCTTCTTCCCATCGTTCTCCGCCGGATGGCGCATTAGCGAAGAGCCTTTTTATGGAGCATTGAAAAATACAGTAGATAACCTAAAGTTACGACTGTCTTATGGAACTTTGGGCAATCAGCAAGTTGGTTATTATGATTATCTGCAGCAAATAGAAACAGGAAAAGTTCTTAATTATTCGTTTGGTGATAAAGAAAAAGCCTCGTATGCCTATGAAACCGCTCCTAATGCTTCCGACTTGACATGGGAAACCGTAGTTACTAAAAATATTGGCCTTGATATCGGTATCTTCAATAATAGATTGAATATTTCGGCAGATGCTTATATAAGGGATACAAAAGACATGCTAATGCCCGGCAAAGCATTACCGTCTGTCTATGGCGCAAAATCTCCTAATATGAATGCTGCTGACTTAAGGACCAAAGGTTGGGAATTGGTCGTTGCCTGGAATGACCGTTTTAATGTGATGGACAAACCTTTTAACTATGGTGTTTCGTTTGGAATCGGGGATAATGTCTCCAAGATTACGAAATATGATAACCCTAATAAAGAAATCAGCTCTCCTTATGTCGGTCAGAGACTGGGAGATATATGGGGGTATATGGTTGATGGCTATTTTGCGACAGATGAAGAGGCAGCTAATTATGGAGTAGACCAGAGTGTCGTAAACTATATCATCAACAATGCCGTTGTCGATAGAGGACTGCATGCTGGAGACATGAAATATCTCGATCTTGATGGCAATAATAAGATCGAACAAACTGTCAGTGCTAATGATATTAAGGACCAACGGATTATAGGTAATTCTCTTCCGCGCTATACGTACAGTATCAGACTTAATGCAGAATGGAATGGCATTGACTTTTCCGTGTTCTTTCAGGGAGTGGGGAAACAAGACTGGTACCCATCCAGTGATGCATTTGCCTTTTGGGGACCGTATAGTTCACCAGCACCAAGTTTCATTCCGAAGGATTTTTTGGCAGACGTATGGAGCGTAGACAATCCTGATGCTTATTTCCCCCGCCCCAGAGGATATATCGCATGGACTGATGGCCGTTCCTTGTCATCGGTTAATAACAGATACTTGCAAAGTCTTGCCTATTGCCGACTGAAAAACCTGACTGTGGGATATACGCTACCTGTTAAATGGTTATCAAAGATACATGTGCAGAAAGCCCGTCTCTATTTCAGTGGTGAGAATCTGCTCACATTAGACAGGCTGGATACGGATTATATTGATCCGGAAGCGGCTGCTGCCGGAACAAATTGGAAAACAGGTAAGACTAATGCACTCTCTTATCCGTTCTCAAAGACCTATTCTTTTGGTATTGATATTACATTCTGATAATAACTAATATATCTATATATGAAAACCAAGTTTAGTATCATATTTATGTGGTTGTTTACCATTCTTTTTATATCGTGTGATAAACTGGACCTTTATCCTGAAGACAGTTTGTCTCCAACCACCTATTTCAAGAATGAAAACGAACTTCAACTGTATAGTAATCAGTTTTACTATAATATACTGCCTACGGCAGCAGATATTTATAAAGATAATGCAGATGTATTGATTGTTTCTCCGTTGGATGATGAGGTAACTGGGCAACGGATCATTCCATCGACGGGTGGAGGATGGAATTGGGAGGCATTGAGAAGTCTTAATTTCTTGTTAGAGAATTCTCATAATTGTGAAGATCAAGATGTACGTAATAAGTACGATGCAATCACCCGTTTTTTCAGGGCTTATTTTTACTTTAAGAAAGTACAGCGATTTGGAGATGTCCCCTGGTATGATAAAGTACTGGATTCGTCTGATGCTGAACTGTTGTATAAACCCCGGGATTCCAGAGAGTTTGTGATGCAGAAAATCATTGAAGATTTGGATTTTGCTATTACTACTTTATCCAAAGATAAAGAACTTTACAGAGTCAGTAAATGGGCTGCATTGGCATTGAAGTCAAGAGTTTGTCTGTTTGAAGGCACTTTCCGCAAGTATCATGGGATAGCAGACTACGAAAAATATTTGGATGCGTGCATTACTGCTTCCGATGACTTTATGAAGAATAGTGGATATAGCTTGTATAAAACAGGCAGTACTCCTTATCAGACTCTTTTTTCTTCCTTGAATGCCATTCAGCAGGAAATTGTTTTGGCTAGAGACTATAATGGGACACTGAATATCCGCCACGACGTGCAAGGTTTTGAAAATACAGCTTCGAAAGGCAGACCCGGATTATCGAAAAAGATTGTAAATATGTATTTGAATAAGAACGGTTCCCGTTTTACGGACATGCAAGGATATGCCACTAAGGTATTTTTTGATGAATGTCAGAACAGGGATCCTCGTTTGGCACAGACCATCCGTACTCCCGGATATATACGTCCGGGAGAAACGAAACAGTCGGGGCCTAATTTCTCTTCGGCAATGACTGGGTATCATTTAATTAAATATTCGGGTGCCACTAAATATGATGTTGGTGACACGTCTGAAAATGATTTTCCTATTTTCAGGACGGCGGAGGTTTTTTTGAATTATGTGGAAGCCAAAGCGGAAAGGGGAACGCTGGAACAGAATGATATTGACAGGACGATTAAATTAATAAGGGATAGGGTAGGAATGCCGAACCTGAATATGAGTGACGCTAATACAGGCCCCGATCCTTATCTGCTGAATGTCTATCCTAATGTCTCTGAAACGAATAAAGGAGTCATACTGGAAATCCGTCGTGAAAGAGTCATAGAATTGTTAATGGAAGGCTTCCGTTATTATGATTTGATGCGTTGGAAAGCGGGAAGTTGTATGGATGATGAGTTTCTGGGAATGTATTTCCCCGGTCCGGGCAATTATGACCTGAATCATGACGGAACCATTGATGTCTGTTTGTATAAAGGAGCAAAACCAAGTGGAGTAAATGCATTGGAGTTTCTGGAGATTGGGGTTACGGTGGACTTGACGGAAGGGGAGTCTGGAAATGTGATTTGCTACAAAGACGTTCCTCGCCAGTGGAATGAAGAACGGGATTATCTATATCCGATTCCCAGACAGGATCGTATTTTGACAAATGGAGTCCTGACACAGAACCCGGGATGGAATGATGGTTTAAACTTTTAATTTGATTGAGCATGAAAGAATATAGAATAATGATATTGTTGGTTTCTACACTTTTTACAATAGCTATGAGTTGTTCCAGTCAACTGGACAATGAAGATTTTAGCGATATGATAGGAAAGGGACAGAATTATACTCCTCCTCCTGTTCCGGTTGAAGAACCGACATTGAAGGACAAAGAAGGCTGGAAAATTGATTCCATTGATGGAAAGAGCTTTATATGGTATTCTTATAATAAAAGTGCTTTTAATGCCCGGCAACAAGTAAATGTGCTTGAAATCGACCTGTCGAGTCCTGACTACGAATTAGAGTTTGTTTCGGCTCCTCAACTGGATTCTTTGTCAAGTGTTGCTCTGAAACATGATGCGGTAGCCGGAATTAATGGTACGTATGAACTTGAAGCCTCTTTCGTAAAAGTCAATGGCTCAATAATTTCACCGATCACTCTTCCCGAAGGGCATTTAAGATATTGGAAACATGAAGGGGCCATAGCTTATGACGGCTATAAGGTTGAAATTGGATATGGAACAAAGGAATCATATTCCTATAATTCAATGCCTAACATATTCTCGGGAGCACCGGTATTAATAGATGATTATCAACCGGTGGGTGAAACATTTATTGGAGATATAACCGGAATCAACCTGAATTCCCTGGATGGAGAGGATTACCGAAGACATCAGGGAGTACGTCATCCCCGTACCGCTGTGGCTTTGACAGAACAGAATAAACTTTTGTTGGTAACAGTGGACGGTCGTGCGGATTTGGCGGCAGGAATGACTGCCAAAGAGCTTACCTCCTTTATAAACCAGTATTTTAAACCACAGCATGCCTTGAACGTAGACGGAGGAGGGTCTACAACGATGTATATACGCGACAGTAATCTTTCAGCCACAGATGTAGTCAACTATCCGTGTGATAATAAAAAGTTCGATCATTACGGACAACGCAGTGTCAGGACTTTCATCTTGGTAAAGAAGCATAGCAACGGGCAGTTGTTTGACTCTGGTGACGGTTCGGAGGATAATCCTTATATTATAAAAACGGCGAGACATATGCAGGATATGCATAAGGTCAATTATTCTAAAGGAATGGTTTATTTCAGAATGGAGGCCGATGTGAATATGTCAGGGATTGATTGGCAGGCTTTGAATGTGAGTGAGCCTTATGACAGACTCGTCCATTTTGACGGAAACGGGCATGTTATAAAAGGCTTGAAATCGCAAGGTAACTATGCCAGCTTGTTCGGGGTGTTATGTGGAGTCTGCAAGAATTTGGGAATTGTGGATGCAGATATTGTGGCACAAAATGGAGGCGGAATATTAGCCGGCTATGTAGGGATAAAAATCCCGACTTCGGATGTACTTACCGGAAGTGTAGAAAATTGTTATACGAGCGGAAAGGTATCGGGATTTGATATAATTGGCGGTATTTCCGGTAATATCGGTAAACCGAGCGGATCTGTGTATTCGTCCATTAAGAATTGTTATTCTACTGCCACAGTTACAGCGAAGAATGAAACAGGAAATTCACGTGCCGGGGGAATAGTAGGTATTGTCTGGGCTGGTGGTATATTGGAGAATTGCTATGCGGCAGGTGAAGTTATTTCAATGAATTCCGGAGCAGCAGGTATCGGAGCTTATTTTGATACTGCACCTAAAAGATGCGTTGCTTTGAATAAATTAGTGGAAAACAAGAAAAATGGTGTAAATTTGGGGCGTATTGCCGCCTTCATGGGAGCAGCTAATATGACGGTTGTTGATTGTTGGGCAACAGACGATATGAAGATTTTGAATGCCGGAGTACCTAAAACCGAATTTTCCGGTGAATTAGTCGGTGTGAAGCAACCCCACGATGGGGAAACTAAGTCGAAGGAGTTCTTATCGAATATGCAGAACTACCTTGATGCAGGATGGGGAAACTCATGGTATTACAAGGTAAATGCGAAAGGATATCCTATTCTGTTATGGCAATATAATCGGGAAGATTATAATACGGATATTACTGGTCATTAAGACTAATATATATTATACTTAACACATTTATTCGTTAGTTTATGAAGAAAAACTTGTTAATCGTCGTTATCCTGGCTGTGTGCTCCATTGGAATAGTAAAAGGGCAGACAGTAGCGGATTCATTGGCAATTGTATCTGCTTGTTGGAAGATAGAAAATCCTCAAAAAGGAATTGTATATAAGTATGCTTCTATCCCTCAATTATATCAAGGTCCCCAATCTATCAGCCTGATAGAAATTGATCCTGTTGCAGGTTTGAAAGTCGGTGTTGCCGTTTCGGATAAAATGAAAGAAACAAGTAAGATTGCTTCTGAATATAACGCCATTGCAGCCATTAATGGCTCCTATTTTGACATGAAACGGGGAAACTCGGTCTGTTTCCTGAAGACGGATCGCCAAGTTATTGATACAACGCTGCAGAGTGAGTTTAAACAGCGTGTCACAGGAGCCATTAGTGTGCGCAAAAGGGGAATGAAATTAATTCCTTGGAACAAACAGATAGAAAAGAATTATAAAGGCAAAGCAGGTACGATACTAGCTTCCGGTCCGTTAATGTTGAAAGACGGACAGGTTTGTGATTGGAACTCGTGTGAACCGAATTTTATCCGGACGAAGCACCCTCGTAGTGCTGTTGCTACTACTAAGGATGGAAAAGTCCTGTTGATAACGGTAGACGGGCGTTTTCCTGAACAAGCAGGAGGAGTGAATATTCCGGAATTGGCACATCTGATCCGGGTTTTAGGAGGTGAGGATGCATTAAATTTGGATGGAGGTGGATCTACTACTCTTTGGTTGTCCGGTGCATCGGATAATGGAGTCGTTAATTATCCTTGTGACAATGGGCGGTTTGACCATGCCGGAGAACGGAAAGTTCCTAATATTCTTTATATAACGCATCAATAACGTTTCCATTATTCTTCATTGTATTTAAGGTCTTTCAGTGCATAGATTAAGACTTTTCAGTGCAGAAACTAGTGACTTTTTATGCAGTCGGGTGGTCGTCCTGTTGTAACGGGACAATGGGCACTTTATAAAAAGACGAATGTCACCTTATAGGGTGACATTTATCATTCTATAAGGTGACTAGCTATCCTCAAAAGGATGAAAATTACTAAAGATACAAAATTAATTAGTGAAAAGCAATAGTAGGGTAAGAAATTTATCTGTATTGCAAACAGGCTTAGAATTCAAATCCGAATCTAGCTCCTACTCCATGTAACTCCCATGTATCATTCCAACTATTATGATAATAATGCCCTCCATAGCTGTAACTATAATCCGTTGTGGCGTCATAATCTTGGAAGTTATACATCAAAGCTAAATTCAAGGCCTTTTTCCCTTTTAAAGAAAAACGTACTCCTACTCCTATTGAAGCATACGCTCCTTCTATGTCTCCTACAGCATATCCGGCTTTTACGTCGGCGAACGGAGTCACTTTTTTGTTGATGAAGTTAGCTCTGAAGTTAGCATAGATGGGGGCTGCATAAAGATCTGCATCGGTATAGTAGTTGAAAGCAACGCCACCACCTACAAAGAAATAATTGTTGAATTGATAACCATGTGTGGTTGATAATTCAATTTTAGAGGCATTGTAGTCGCTCACATCGCCAATATATGCAAAGTCTACGAAACCCTTATAGCCTTTTAATGTATTTCTTGCGGCTTTGCGGTCGTTGGTATCCTTACGATAATCTCTTGTGTACCGCTCTTCTTTTGTGATTTTAGTCACATCACTCATCTGACAGATGATGAGGCTGCCATCACCTGTTTTGATTTTTAAAGAGACATTGGGCACTTGTTCAATGATTACTCCTTTAATAATGCTGCCATTCTTTAAATACACTACTTCTGTGTAATTCTGTGCTGCGACATACGTACTGATACTTAATAATAAGGTCAGTACTAATAGTAGTTTTCTCATACTTGTATTTTTATTGTTTATAGTTTCTTGAGTGCGCTATAGATAGAGCCTGCCCAATAGTTGCGCAATCCGAAACCACGTGCCTTGCCGTCGGTAATCCATTCTTCAATGATTTCCTTTGTTTCGGTATTGAAGAATACGACTTCATACGTACCTCTATTGTTTGATTTGTCCAGGAACTGTGCGATAAACACCATACCTACTCCGGGTGTTTTCTGGATAGGCAATGCGTTGATGGCTGCTTTGATTTGCTCTTTACTAAGAGTATATTCTCTTTTAGCAGTCATTAGCTCGGCCAGGTCGATGTTTTCGTTCACCTGATTAACGGCATCCAGTGAAATCTCTGTCACTTCTTTTTTCAATTGTTTTCCTACGTTATACTTCTTAGCTTCTGTGATGAACAGCTCATTGATACGTCTGAAAGCATCTTTGAATTGTGCCGGTGATTCATCTGCACCGAAAACTTTTACTTGGGAGTAGTCTACCCCATAGAACTTAATAGACTGAATGTCTTTCAATGCACTCTTGCCTTGTCCGAAACAGAACAGGCTCGTGCTCAAGAATAAGAATAGAATAAGTTTTTTCATATACGTTAATGTTAAAGTGATATAGTTGGTTACTAACTTCCAAAAGTAGAAAATAATTATCGTAAATCAATGAATTTTATCGTTTTTCGACTCATCGGAGGCATTTGTATCTTGGCAATGTACTCTGCCGATTCAAAATTGATGCTTGGCGCCACTCTGACTTTCGAACGGAACAGATCTTTAATCTCTTTGGCAAAGGCTTCGCTACGGTTCTCGCTTCCGATACGAATCAGAATCTCATCCGTTCCCAATTCATTGGTATAAACTTCAATAATATAGTTTTTTACCGAAGGTATATTATCCAGAATGTCGAATAATGCAGGCGGATATAACGTTGTTCCTTTGTATTTAATCATTTGTCCTTTCCGGCCGAGGATGGAGCTTAGGCGGATGGTATTTCTCCCGCAACCACAGGGCTCGGTGTGGTGGTAGCAAATATCGCCTGTTTTGAAACGGAGCAACGGCATCCCTTTGACTCCGAGCGTCGTGATCGTTACTTCCCCTGCTTCTCCCTCTTCCACGGGGCGATTGTTATCATCCAGAAACTCTACAATGATAAGTTCCGGTTGCAAATGTCCTCCGTGGAATTCATTACACTCGGTAAAGGACGACTGCATTTCGGTGGAGGCATAAGTGGAATACAACTGCAAGGCAGGCCATTTATCGTGTATCTTCTGTCCGAGCGTATTCAACTGGAATTCCTGATTGCGCAATGCTTCTCCGATACAGATACACTTCTGCATGGAACAGGTATTATGGTCGATATGATTCTTTTCGGCAAACTCTATCAGTTTGATAAGGAAAGAGGGGACCACCATTCCACAAGTCGGATGTATCCGTCGAATCGTGTCCCATTGCAGTTCCGGGATGCCGTTGCCTACACGGATCACTCCCATACCCAGTTCGCGGGCCCCCATATAATAAGCCAGGCCTGCCATGAAACGGCGGTCGATGGTAGTCATCAATTGAAGAATATCCTGTTTGGTGCATCCGGTGGTGGTGAAAGATAGGTATTCGTTGTAAGAGAGACGGTCCAGGTCTTCAGAGGTGAGAACGAAAGTGACCGGATCTCCCAATGTGCCCGAAGTCGTCACATAGTCGATAATTTCCTCTTTGTCTACGCAGATGAAATCATCGTTATGGAGTTGCAAGTCCGTCTTGGTAGTGACGGGGATCTGTTGCAAGTCTTCAATCGTCTTTATTTGATTGATATCAATGTGATGTTCGGCAAACATCTGTTGATAGAACTTGGAATGTGCTTGCAGGTAGGCTAACGCTTTGGCTAACTGTTCTTCCTGATAGCTTTTGATATCTTCCGGTGAGCGGAACTGAATTTCAGGATTCTTTTCCATCTTAGGATTGTTTTTGAATTTTTTGCTGGATACGTTCTTTCTCTTGCAACTTGGGAATAGGTCTCTTCAATGCTTGTTGCCAGTATGCAATAGCTTGTTGAGGTTGCTGCATGGCCTCGTAGTAATCTCCTATTACTTCATATACATAGTATAGGGAAGGATTGGAGGCTTGGTATGTTTTTAAAACAGATTCCTCTATCTTTTCCTTTTTTCTGATTTTCTTCAATAAAAGCGGAGTCAGTTTCTTATAAGTGAGAAGATGCTGGAACTCCGGTGCGTCGATGAATTTATCTTCCGGAATGGTCAGAGCGGAACTGTATATTTCGTGTTGCCAATCAATCGTGTCCTTGAATATCTTATTCAGGTCATAGGCAACGTATTTCCCGCATTGCCAGGGAGAGGTAGATACCCACATCAGCTGTTTCTCCGGCTGGAAGATGACGGAATGATGGGCAATAAACTGATTGATGGCCATTTCGTTGGCCAGTCCCAGGTCTGTGTTTTGCAAGCCTTTGTGGTCACGCAGGATAGAGGCGGCTTTGGAGACATCTATCGGAAGATCCTCATTAATGAGTTCCGTTAATCGTGCAAAACGGTATGGGCTGTCGGAAGTGCGGATATTTTCCATGTTTCGTTCGTCCTTGCTGAATTCTTCCGATTGGTAATGGTTGGTGCAGATGAGTCGATTGGCTTCTTTTCCGGTGAAAAGCACAGTTTTCTCCGGAGATTTCTCGATAATCGCGGCCTTGCCGTCTTTGGCAGAACCTATCAATATGGATTCGGAGACGAATGTTTCCCGTTTTTGGGCGATGGCAAAGGCTTCATCAATAGTGGCTGCATATTGCAGAATCTCTCTGGTCAGGATGGAAATGGGGGTAGCGGAACCTGTCGGGACAGCAGATTTGGCAGCATTAATTGTCACGGTAAGACCTGTCTCGTTCATGCCGGATAACACTCCTATCATACCCGGCCATCCCACAGAAGCAAACCTGTATCCTTGCTCCGGTACATAAAAAGCCACCTGCTTGTTCTCTGCGAAGGCATCTCCAACGTAGAAATCGAAGTTACGTCCGATCAGCAGGGATGAATCTGCACTTTGTGTTCCCCAAGTGGCGAACGAACTGCATCCCACTAACATATAATCCTGCATGGCGTGTCCCAGGTCGTGCGCCGAATGGTAATTCAACTGGCGTTCGTAAGGAGTGCCGATGAAGTCGTACTTATGTGTACATGATAGCGAGATTCCGTAGATCTCGTCGCGGTATTCTTCGAGGACGTTCTCACCCAGATTACGGTTGAATAATACAATGAAGAACCGGAGGAATTTCAGATAACTGTCTGAAGGAACAATCTCACGAATCTGATCCACGAACACTTTCTCTTGATGGTGGAGCAGGTCGGAAGACAGTTGCCCGATAGCTTCTCCTCTCTGGAAAGCATCCCCTTTCACAAACAATTCCCATAAGCCGCTGTCGCTGTGCCGGAGAAAGTTATCTCCATAATGCCGGAGGTGGAGACTGTCTATATCAATCACTTTGTCTGTGGTCATGCTTTGCTCATGTTTGGGCGTTTGCATATCCGCAGAAAAGTAGAGATAGCTGATTCCGGCTATCAATAGAACAATGAGCGACAGGAAAAGGAAGCCCGTGTATTGGAGTGTCTTTTTGACTATTCTATGCATTTCCTACTTTTTTAGCCAGATATTCTTGTCCTACAAACTCCGCACAAGTCAGCATGGCAGTTAGTGTTACCCCTAATGCACCATGCACATTCAGGTTTTGCCCGGTGAGAAAGAGGTTTCCCAAGCGGCTTCTTGTAGATACGAAACCAATTTGCGGACATTTATAATCTTTGATAATCCCATACGCGGAACCATCCACTGTTCCTGTATAGTCCCGATAGCTTAATGGAGTAGTGGTATACATCTCTTCTATGTTTTCTGAAAGGTCAATGCCATGTCCTCGGATGAAGCGGAGAATCTGTTCTGCTTTCTCCTTTTTGAAGGATTGGTAGTCTCCTCCCCGATGTTCGGGAGTCGTGTCCTTCCAGGCAGACAGTTCATCTATATACATAGGTGTCAGGATGGAAATGACACTGGCATATTGACTGTCCTCGGAAGACGCTTGCATGGAAATCATACAGTTGGTGGTCCGTCCCGGATAGAGCAGTTTATCATACCACACTTTATTGTTCGCATGCAGATACAGGTTGCGGTTCTGATAGGGAGTGCTTTTTTTCTTCATTACCAGGTAGAGCGTAAAGATGCCGTAGGTATTTTCCAGCGAACGGATGCGGGAAATATAGGCATTCTTGATGCTACGGTTTTTATCCAGTATCTCCAATGTCCGTTGGGGATGCATATTGGAGATGACGAAGTCGCTTTCCAGTCGCTCTTCTCCGTTGATGATAACCCCTTGTACCTTTTCGTTTTCAACGATGATGCGGGTGGCTTCACTGTTATTGAGCACGGTCCCTCCGTTTGCCCGGATTACATTAATTAGCTCCAGACTGACTTGCATACTTCCGTCTACAAAACGGTAGGCGCCTTCAATATAAGAGTGGTTAATCATGGCATGCTGGTAGAAAGTGGAGACATCTTTCAAACCTCCGTAGAGTAAAGCTGAACCTGCCAGTACATTTCGTAAGGCGGGGTCCGGAGTGATATCCGCAATCAGATGGGCGGCAGAGGTACAAAAGTATTTCATACCCTCTAAAGCGAGTGTGCCTTGTTTCAGGTGGTCTACGCTAATCAGGTTTCCGACAGCCTGAAGCTGTTCGGCATAGCATTTCAAGTTTTCTTTCTCATGCGGGAAGGAACGGCAGATGGTTTCAATAAACTGCGGGTACCCCATTGCATAATCGTATGTTTTTCCTTTATAGTAGATCGTATCAAAAGCAGCATCGTCCAAGCGTTTTATTTTCAGCTTGTCCATGATACCGAAATAGCGGAAATACTGGTTCATCACTTGACCCTCATCCAGGCTTCCTACATAATGAATACCCGTATCCAACAGATGCCCTTTTCGTTGGTAAGTCTGGAAGCATCCGCCGAATTGCGCATTTTTTTCTACTACGCATACGTTGAATCCCTCTTTGCTAAGAATCGCTCCGCATTCCAGTCCGCCAAGGCCGCTGCCGATAATGATGATGTCATATTTGCTCATACTAGTTCGGTTTTCTAAATATGTAAATGGTGTTTGATGTATATTTGTCATTAGGAATGATTTCGACAGCCATTCCACAGGTGACTGCTATTTCCCGTAATTGGGTTTCAGTGGTGAAATACAGCTCTCCGGTTGTCCGGTTGAAGTTGAAAATACGGGTGGATAGTAATTCCGTGAACCGGGTTAACCGGTGCTTGGAAGCGTTGGCTGAATTTCCGTCGCGTATGATAATCATTCCTTGTGAACGTAAGCGACCGGCACATTTCAACAATAGGGTTTGTTGATGTTCGTAGCTCATATAGTGAAGCATGTCGTTCAGGATAAAGACATCACTTTCCGGCAGGGGATATTCCAATGCATTGCCATGCTTGAACTGGAGATGCTCGTTGCGTAACCATCCGTGCTGCGCCAGCGCTATCTTGTCTTCATCGTAATCAATACCCAGGATTTCCCGGTCCTCGGAAAGCAGAGACAGCATATAGCATAACGGGCCGAAGCCGCAACCGATGTCTGTGATTTGCCCTTGGACGGGAATCAACCGGTTGAATAGCCGGTAATTCTTTTCCATCTTTACTTTAATACGGATATACCATTCTACGACGGGACCTTTATAGATATAGTTCTGGATAAGAGCTTCGTAGAACGCCGGATTGTCCGTCGTGTTCTGTTCACGGCAGATACGGGCATAAACCTCTTTCATGTAAGCGGATATGCGTTTGGTACGCTCCTGATAAGTACTTCCGAAAGACAGATCGTCTAGTGGTATACGGGGAAGTATTTCTGTATAGATGATTCCTTTCCGGATATTGAAAGGCTGTGCTTTGGCAATGATTTTGTTATTACCGTAAAGCAGGATCGGCAGAATATCCAGTTTCAATGCTTCTGCCAGATAGAATGCTCCTTTGTGGAAACGTTTCATCTTTCCGTTATAGGTACGTGTGCCTTCCGGGAAAATGGCGATGGAGTAGCCCTCCTTCACTTTTTTCCGCATCCGTTCCATGTATTGCTCGTATCCTTCGCCTATATAATAGAAGTCGACATAACGAATGATGGCTCCGAAGAAAGGAGAGTGCCATACCCAATGGTTGGTCACCATCAGGATTTTAGATGAAAGAGACAGCAATACCAGAATGTCGATGAACGACTGGTGGTTGGCAATGATAATTGCCGGATGCCGGAAGCGTTCGTTGGCTTTGTTGATATGTTCTTTTTTGACGGCGGTGGCCAGTAGCAAAATTCCTTTGCAGGTGATTTGTATCAGGTGGCACACCAAACGCTGCTTGCTGCTTTTGCGCACAGGCACCGGATAAAGCAGAATAATCAATATACGGAGGACGATGCAGCCGATAAAGAAAAGCAGGAAGAGCAACACGGTACGTATCAATCCGATAAGCGTATAAGGCGGTAATCCTTTGGAAGCGGGGCCTGCGATGAAGAACCGGAAAATGAGTGGCTGAATGGTATAAGCCACCAGTACCACTGCTATCATACCCAGAATGGAAATCAGGGAAATGGATTGCAAAGCCGGGTGTTTGGCAAACACAAGTGCTCCCATACCGACCACTGTGGTGAAGGCGGAGAAGAAGATAGCCGTTTTATGGGAATTCAACACCTTCTGACCTGTACGGTATTTGTTTTGTAGCCCGTCCATAATGAAGATACTGAAGTCATCTCCAATGCCAAAGATAAAGGTGGACAGGATGATGTTGATAATATTGAACTCAATCCCCAGAATTCCCATCAATCCCAAGATGATTACCCAGCTGATTAGCATCGGGAGAAAGCTCATCAGGGTAAGTTCGATACGTCCGTAGGAGAACCATAGTGCAAAGAATATGAGGAAAGAAGAGATGTACAGAATCAGGTAAAAGTCGTCATTGATGGCCGATACCCATTTGTTGGCAAAATAGGAACGGTCGAAGATGACTACATTCGGGTCTTTATTAAAGTTCTGGTACACAGCTTCCTTATTCGGTTCGCTGATCCGTATCTGGCTGATAAGCATGGTGATGGAATCGGCAGAGGTTTGCCATTCATTTAATAGCTTGCCGGATAAATCGTCTCCTTGAGCGGTGTAATGATATTCACCGAAAGGCTGGTTCATCCATTGATAAAAAGGTTCGAAGCTTCCCGGGCGGAAACGATATTCGGCGGCAGCTGTTTCCAACTGTTCACGGACTTGTTGCTGTTTTTCATTCGTCCAGTAATCTTTCCATTTCTTCAGGCGTTTCTGCTGCTCTTGCGGAGAGATCAGAAACTGTGAGGCGGAGGCATACTCTTTGATGAGTCCCTGCTCTTTCAGTGCCGATAACTTCTGATTGGTCGTTGCATAAATTTCGGTAGCCTGATTCATGTCTTTGCCCACACTGACAAAAAGCACGGTCTTTTCGTCGTTGTCGAAGAGTTGCAGTAATTTTTCTTCCGATTGTTGGAGATGGCGGGGCTCATAGTTGAGACTCATCATATCGTTGTTGAAGCCTACCTTTTGCGAAGTAAACAAACAGATCACTGTAATGAGGAGGATGCCGCCTACCAGCCATTTATTCTTTTCGTAAGAATAAGCATTTATTTTCTCGATGATGCGTAGTATGCGTCCCTGTTTGACGTCTGCCTGTCCTTTCAGAAAATGAGGCAGGTAAATGAGACAGAAGAGGGTGGTGCCCACCAATGCCAGAGAGGCAAACAATCCGAAGTCGCGTAACAGATCGGAACTGGTGAATATCAATCCCAGAAATGCGCCGATAGTGGTGAAACTACCTACCGTAAGCGGATAGGCTATCTCTTTAATAAGTTGTTGAACGGTGGAAACATGGTTCTGGTGTGCCAGCATGTGAATGGAATAGCTTAGTGCAATACCCATCACTGCCGAACCAGCTCCCACTGCAATGGCGGAGATACTTCCTTTGATAAAGAAAATGAGAAACAGGGCAAATAATCCTCCGAACAGTACCGGAGTAATAATCAACGGTATCGATCTCTTTCGTTTAAAAACGAGTGAGATAAATACAATGATGATAAGCAGTGCCAGGGAGGAGGTCAAGATGGTATCTTTCTTAATCTGACGGGCGTTGTAGACTCCCACGGAGGGACCACCGAAATATTCAGCTCGAATGGTAGGAGATTCTCCCTGTACGTGCTTGAGCTCTTCTTCGAGTATCTTTATCAGTTCGTCGTTCTTTCCGGTGCTGCCTGTACTGAATACCGGGGTAATGAACATAAGTAAGGTGGAGCCGTCTTTGGAGAAGATATGTTCGTCATAAATCTCGTAGTTGGCTTCCAATTGGAAATCTTGCAAATGTTTCAGGGTTTCGCTTCCCAGTCCGAGCGGGTCCCGGAGAATATAGCTTCTTAATGCAATTCCGGCAGGAGAGAGGAGGTTGGTATAATTCTTCTGCATGACAGCCTGTATCCCTTTATCCGTCAGTAAGGAATCGAAGCGTTGATAGTCCGTATCTGTCAGGAAAAGCGGAAGATGTTCATAAACGAAGTCTGTGGCTCCTTGGATGAGGCTTTGGTCTACCTGTGCGAAAATTCCTTTAATCAGTTTTCCTCCGGCTTTTTCAGTCAGGGTTTGTTGCAGTTGTCCGGCTGCTTCTATCAGGGAGTTGGGTTCTACGCGGTGGCAGGTATCTGCCGAGGATAACATAATGATAATCTTATCCTTAATCTTGAGATTGTCGAATACTTTGATTGTGTTCTGGGAATCTTTAGTGTCGGGGAAAAATTGTGTGATGTTCTCTTCGAACCTTACTTGCAGGGCAAAGAATCCCATTAACAGGACACAACTGATGAGTGACAAATAGAACAGAATCTTGTGCCTCTCGAAATAATCATATAGTCCGATAAAAAACTGGGTCATATCTTTTTTTTCCTACACGCCGTGAGCAGAATGAACGCGATGGTTCCTGCCAGTATGCTGCATACGACTGCAAAGATAACACTTCCTATTAAATATTGCTCTATGACTGATTTTACATTTTCAAAAGAAAGTTCGTTTAAATGCAGATTGACAGGATCTCCCAGCACTTTGCAACCGGTTACGTAACTGCCGTACAGCAAAAATGGAATCATCGGAGGGATACTGATATTGGCTGCTACAATAGCTATGACTTTATTCAGTCTGAACAAATGTGCCAGAAATAACGTGATTAGCATTTGATATCCCCATACCGGAACGATACCCATGAATACGCCGAGTGTGATGGCAGCCGTGATCCGCAGATTAGATTCGGGGGAGTGGGTGACATGATCCGAGAAAAACTGCTTGCAGTTCTTCCAAGTCAGTTTACGGAAGAAGTTTCGGGGGATGATCCAAAGGAAAGTGACGAGCACCAGTACTGTATTCAGGATACTGATACGGGTGAAATCACGGAACGGTCGGAAATGAGAAACCCGCTCTTCCTGTGGCGGATAATAAACATGTACCGGAATGTTTTTAACGGTAATGCCTCCCCAGGCTGCAAAGACAAGTGCTTCCAACTCAAATTCGTATTTGGCGGTGTAATACCACTTGTCCACATTCATTCGTTGGATGGGGTACAGGCGGTAGCCGGATTGTGTATCTTGCAGTTTGATACCAGTTTCGAGGGTAAACCAGAAGTTGGAAAACTTATTGGCAAATGTATTCTTTCCTGGCATATTGTCCGAGGCGAGGTTACGGGCACCTACCAATAATGTGTCCGGTTCTTTTTCTATGGCTTCGATCAATGCGGGAATATCCGAAGCGAAATGCTGTCCGTCGGAATCAATGGTGATTGCATACCGAAATCCTTGCTTTTTGGCAAAGGATAGTCCATGTCTCAAAGCTACTCCTTTTCCTTGATTGGCAGGGTGGGTGATGGTATGTAAGTTAGATTCCCGGCTAAGTATTCCGGCAGTTTCATCTGTAGACCCGTCGTTGACAACAAGGATATCGGGGGCGTAGAAACGTACACTTTCGATGACGTCCGCCAGTGTCTTTCCATTGTTGTAACTTGGGATGATAACGATGATCCCTAATTGTTTCAACTTCTCGTGCCAATAGGCTGTACTTATTTGTTCCTTCATGCTTTCGGGGTAAGTGCAGCTTTTAATTTAATGAAACATTCGTCCTTTACGGTATTTTCCTCTACAGTGCTCTCTTTCACTGTACTCTTTTTTACAGCTTCCTTCTTTACACTCCCTTCCGCTTGCAACTGAAGTGTACCTTCTTCTGTCTCTTTAAAAGTCAGTGCCACCGAAATGTGCGGTGTTTCTATAGGATTGATAGCCGAAAGAAACTTGCAGGAAGACACTTGTGTTACTTGCAATTTTTGCTGGCGAATATCTTCTACACATTCCTTGATAAGTTGTAACAGGCAAACTCCCGGAACTACCGGATGTTCGGGGAAATGTCCCTGATAAACAGGATGCCCGGGATTCAACTTTATCTGGATAGTCCAGATCGTTGAGTCCGATGATTCGGAGGAAAGGATGGTATAGAAGTTATCAAGTAGCATATATTAAATCTCTTTAGATAGTTTGTCCAGACGGATCGTTAACCGAATCCACGGATGTTTGATTTTTATTTGTGCGGGATCGCCCGGAGTATTGCCAGTGATGTAGACCACTGACTTTCCAAAGCCTTTTCCACTGGTTCTTTTTTCAGTAGCACTGTCTTTGGTCGCTTTCACACGAGTATCTTTCCCACTTAAGAACAGACGTCTGAAATCCATCTCCAGAAGTTTCAGCACCTTTTCCTTTTTCATGGGTTCAATGCAACTGTTGACAGTAAACTGATCGTTGCGAAGAGAAAAATCGAAAAGGCTTAGTCCGAAGTAGGTAGACGCTACGATCCGGATTTCGTTATCAGGCATACGGCGTACTATTAGCATACCGCTCATGTGATGTTTCATGAAATCCAGTTGGATATTGTATTTTTGCGAGCTTTCTCCTTGTGTTAGTTCGATAGCGGGGAGCACAGTACTTCCTTCCCCGCTCATCCGTGGAGAGCAGGAAGTCTGGATCTGTATCCATAAGAACAGCAGAACCATCAGACTAACGAATCGCAAACTTCGTCTCATTCTTCAGGGAGTTGAACTTTTTATTATAGAATTCGTATTCTGTATAGTTTGTGGCTGTTTCGGACAGACGGAGTTTGTGTACCGACATATCTTTCTTGTCCAGATAGATTTCTATACCGGCAATATAGGCTTGTACCGCTTTGTTGGTCGGTTTTATTTTAACCAGATAGTATCGTGCGTCTTCAAAATACTCCAGCAGGTAGTTGGACGACATTTTAGACAGGTCGCCTATCATACACGCGGTCAGCATATCCTGCATCTGTGCCATCATTTTGTTCGAACTAAGATTCATGATGCTTTTCTTGCCATCCGAAACGATTTTGAGCTTACTGCCATTTATCACGATGAGATAATCCATCGGGCGGAAATATTCCATGCAGATTTTATGGGTCTTCTGGTAGTAGAACTTCCCTTTGGAAGTAACCTTCTCATCGAATACATCGAGATATTTCACTTGGGTGAAATCGCTTTCGATGGACTCTACGGTTTGCGCCTCCTTTGCCAGGCGGCTTTCAAACTCTGTCTTTTGCGCCATCTTTTTCATGCCCTGGGCATGGGTAGAGGCTATTGACAAGAAGAAAAGCGATAAATATATTAATAAAGTTCTCATACCTTTTTTTATTTTATGCCAATAGTTTGTCCGGACGGACAACGGTATATCCTTGTTCTTTCAGCAAATCCAAGATTTGTTTCACTAGCTGGTCGCTGTCCGGCATCCGGTCGTGCAACAGAATAATGGCTCCCGGTTCAAGACGTTTCCGAATCCTGGCAAGGACTTTATCCGGTGCTTGTTGTGTATCCAGTGTACGGATGCTCCATCCTATAGGGGTATATCCTAACTGTCGAACGGCTTTCGCAATCGTTGGATTAGTGACACCGAACGGCGGACGAAACAAACTAACCGGCTGCGAAGTTACTCGTTCTAGTTCACACTGACAAGTTTGCAAGTCTTTTTTCATCTTGGAGAGCCCGTATAGCGGGAATAAACCGGAATGGGTATGCGAATGATTTCCAATCAGATGACCTTCTGCCACCATTTTTTGCAAGATTGCTTCATTCCCTTTTACCTTATGACCGATACAGAAGAAACAGGCGGTTACCTGATATTCTTTTAGTACCTGAAGAACTTTGGGAGTCTGTAGGGAGTCGGGGCCGTCATCAAAAGTCAGGGCGACAATCTTTTCCGCAGTATGCTTTTTGCAAAATGACCGGAGGTAAATTCCCGATTGAATGCTATAAGAGGCATAAACGAGAAAAGACAGGAGCAAGAGCAAGCAAAGAAGGAGGCAAACGATTATCATACGCTTTTCCGGATTAGAATCAATGAATGATTGATGGAGTGGTGATGATTGTAAATCAATATATGGGTCGAGGTAGTGCAGTTGACCGATTCGTTCACTGCTTTCCATACCGCATACGATGTTGCGGTAGGATATTCACCACATTCATTCTTAAAACTAAGATGAACACTTTCCGGGAAAAGGTTTGTTTCAAGCTCTTCATAAATAGAGTTGCCATTGTCGACAGTTTGCTCGTGAGAGTCATCTTGATTGTGTGGCTTCTTGTTTTTCCCGGTAATCAACCACTGAATATCCTGACATTCTAAACCATTTCGTTGCAAAAAACGGATGATTCGGGAGCTGATTTCTTCTGTAGTCTGTTTCCTGATGAAAGTTTCGATTCCCTGTATTTCAGCCAACGGATGCTCTCCGGCTTCCCGACTTAACAGAAAGAATTGAGCACCTTCTCCGGCTGCTATCCCTTTCAGCATTCCCAGCCGTTGCTGAATCGTGTAACAGGTTTCTGTCATTTCATCGATGGCTCCCACAAGTATATTCTCGCTTCCTTCTTCTATTTTCATCATAGCGTCCAATAAAGCACTTTCAAAACTAAGTCCACGGTGGACATAAGTCATGTTGTAGGCATGTATTTGATGAATCAGAGCTATTTGTGCACCGATTGTATTGAATGTCGACTGGATAAAAGGAGTAGGATTCAGCATCCGCTCTTCATTATCCAATAGGTTGTTCAGGAATTTTTCCGTATCTGTCAAGCAGCCCAATCCTGTTGCTGTGATGATTCCTTGTATCTTTTCAGGAGATAGTTCACCCATACATTCCAATCCGCAAGCCACCCCCATTTTTACGATACGGCTCATGCGTCTGCGCAAGGTCGCATTGGTGATAATATCCTTATAATCGGGTTCGCAAGCCTGAAGATAAGGGCGATTATTTCCTGGTGAATGATCCTTTGGCGGATGAATGGAAGCGATGCGTTGAATATAAACTGGCTGCATAGGCTTAAATACTTAAAGGTGCGTTTATGCTGGAAAATTCGTTGCGGAAAAGAGGAGCGATGAATCATTTCCTCCGAAACCGAAAGAGTTGGATAACACATGTCGGATGGGGATTCCTTCTTGAAAAGAGGTTTCCGGTATCAGTCCTGTTTCCGGCATCGCATCCGTAAAGTTCAGGTTGGGATAAATCAGCCCTTTATCTATTGAAAGAACGGAGTAAACAGCTTCAATTCCTTCGGAAGCTCCTAAGGTATGTCCGATAAAAGCTTTTACCGAACTAAATGGCGGAACGTGTTCTCCAAAGATTCTTCGGAGCGCCATGCCTTCTGACGCATCATTGCCGGGAGTACCTGTTCCATGTACATTGATATAATCGATTTCTTTGGGAGAAATGCCATTGGAGGCGATAGCTTCACTCATTGACAGAAAGGCACCGTCCCCTTCAGGAGAACTTCCTGTTTGATGATAAGCCTCATTCGTATTGGCGTAACCGCTAAGTTCGCAATAAGGAGTTCTTTGGAGTGAACTTTCCGATTGAAGCACTAAGTAACCGGCACCTTCTCCTAGATTTAATCCGGTACGTGAGCGGTCAAAAGGACGGCAATGTGTTTTGTCCAAAATCATCAGGGAGTTGAATCCATTGAGCGTAAACCGGCAAAGTGCATCCGTACCTCCCACGATAGCGGCATCCAGTAGCCCGTGTTTAATCATTCTTGCTCCCAGCATGATGGCATTGGCTGCTGATGAGCAGGCTGTACTGATGGTGGTTATAAAATCATTGATACCCAAATACGAAGCAATCAATTCTGTACTGGCTCCGCAGTCGTGTGAAATTACTTCCCGTAATCGTCCCTGTCCCGGGTTTTTCTTGAAAGATTCATAGAAGTGCTCACTCAAATCCATGCCGCCAACGGAAGTGGCGGAAATAAAACCGATACGTAATGGTGGTGTGAGTCCCGCATCTTTCATTGCTTCTTCGGCTGCTATCATTCCCAACAAGGCTGTACGTGATACAGTGCGTTGCGGAGGTAAAGAGATCAGTTTCTTTAGTTCCTCATTGCTACGTTTCACTTCGGATACGGGCACATCGAGAGCCGTCGGAAAAAGAGTTATTTTTCCGATGCCATGCTTTCTTTGTCTCAACGCTTCTATATTTTCGGAAACTCCGATACCGATGCCCGAAACAACTCCCAATCCGGTGACGTATATCTTCATCGGTTAAGCTTTGCGATTAGCAATGATGTAGTCTGCCAGTGTACGTACCGAGTAGAAGATTTGTTTTCCTTCACTGGGGTTCTCTATCTTTATACCGTATTCGCGTTCCAGAATCAGGATGATTTCGAGTGCGTCAATGGAGTCAAGGCCAAGACCTTCGTCGCCAAACAGAGGGGCTTCATTGTCAATATCTTCCGGAGTGATTTCTTCAAGGTTCAACTCTTCGATTAGTTTCCCTTTCACTTCGTCCATCAGTTCTCTTTTGGTTTGATCTAAATTATCCATAAATCGTTGATATATTATTAAGTTGTTTAAATTCTGCTTGATAATGTCCGTCCAGTAGTTCGCACCAGCCTATGATACAGGTGCGTAACTTACCTTTTGCCATCACAATCCTTGCATAATCCTCTAATGAGGCAGCATCTGATTGCCGACGGACAAAGAATGTATTCTCTCCCTGAATCTTGTGCCGGATACAGATTTCTCCCAATACTACATTGGGGAGAGTGTAGACAAACACGGCAGGACTGGCTGCTTTGTCCCCTTCTTTACTGATGATTGCCTGATGTTTGCAGTCCGTATCCAGAGAGGAAGAAGCATTGGCAAGAATGATTCCAATCTCTTTCGGATGGTAGTTTGTATCTTTCAGTAAATATTCGGCAGCTACATATCCCAGCTTACAGAGGTTGTCCATCTTATAGAACTTCATATTGTTTTCTCCCAGATGCTTGTATGCTTCCCGGATAAACGGTGCAAAGTCAGTTTCCGAAGAGCTGAATACAGTTGTTCCTTTACTTTCTACTGCTCCTGGTCTGATTGTGACCATGTTGCCCGATTCCACAACTGCTTTGTAAACTGACGGAGCACTCGCTTTGTCGGTTGCCTGCGAGTTTGCTTTCTGTTTCAGATGAGCATCGGGGAGGGATAATACCAGTGCGGCATTACAACCTCCGAAACCGGAAGCAGTTTTGATGCAGCATTTCATCGGTATCGGCTGATGAGTGGCATAGACAGTGATAGGCATGGGAACACCGAGTGTTTCATACCCTAAAGTTCCGTAGTATCTTCCTTCTTTTAGTTGCTCTATGCAAAGTAGGGTTTCGATAATGCCCGAAGCTCCTAATGTATGACCGAAATAGGGCTTGAGGCTATTCACCGGAACTGCAGCTAATCCCGCCAGATGTATGGCTTTGGATTCCATTTCATCATTGTAAACCGTAGCTGTTCCGTGTGCATTGATAAAGCTAATGTCTTCGGGGAGTGCTCCGGCTTCTTCCATTGCCTGATTAATGGCTAGAGCTAAACCGTCCCCTGTTCGGGAAGGACCGGATATATGGTTGGCGTCATTGCTGATTGCTCCTCCGGAGAGAATAATATGATTCGCGTTTCCTTGAGTTTCTAAAAGAACAGCTCCACAGGCTTCGCCCAGACTTAATCCATCCCGTTGTATATCGTATGGTCGGCAAGGGTGTGCACTGACAGATCGAAACGATAGAAAGCCGCTGGTAATGAAATGAGAAAGAATATCCCCACCTGCTACAATCACTCGTTTGTAACGTCCTGATTCTATCCATCTCTTAGCGACGATTAGTGCCGAGACTCCTGATATACAAGCATTGGAGATGACCTCTACCTGATTTGTCGCTCCAAAGAAATCTCCGATTCGTTCCGCCATTTTCCAAAGAAAAACCGGACTGTCAGCAGGTAATTCACTCAATAAATCTATATTTCCTTTAGTGGTAGATAATAACAAGGTACAATCCGGCTCCCGCAAGTCGGCTCCCGATTGAGAAATAACCTCTTGGATAGCCAGTATGAATAATTGCTCCATTCGGGTATAATCCGTAATCTGCATCAGCTTCGCCCGTTTTTCCAGTTCCACAGAATCAATCATTCCCGCCAATAGGGGATGATCGGAAATTAGGCCGGCTTCTTGCATACGGATTCCGCTTCGGTAGTTATGGATGGCCTCCAGATTTTCCGGGATGCCGAAACCTAACGAACTAATCAGCGTATGGGCTGTGATGTATATATTTAAAGGATATTCCATTTCTTTTTCCATTCCAGATAAAACGGAGGATTCATAAGCTCCAATTCTTTATTCAGGTTCAGGAACACTTGTATGGTGCTTCCGGTAGCTACTATACTCTGGTCGGTAGCCCGGTAGATAATGTACTCAAATTTTATCTTGGCTGCCTCACAGGCAATATAGCGCGTTTCGACAATCGCTTCTTCACCAAAAGATAGTGATTGTTTGAACTGACAGGTTAAATCCACGATGGGAACCATGTATCCCTCCCGGTAAATACTCATATAATCCAAACCATACTGTTTGCCAAAAGCTTCTCTTCCATCTTCAAAGTAGCGCACATACTCGCCATGCCATACAATCTGCATGGAGTCTATTTCGCTGAACCGCACTCTGAAGGTAGTCCGGTTAGTCAAAGCTGCAACCTGTTGATTCGTTTTCCGTTTCATTCTTTTTTTATAAATATTTTCATCCTGCATTCAGCTATCAGCTTGTCTTCCACTTTCACTTGTGCAGAAATCAATGTAATGTCGAATACCTCCTGTACAACGGTAATCTCCGTAAATAGTTTCATCCCGATCTTTGGCAAATCGTAGATTTTAAGTTTGTCTACCGAGCCGATAAATCCTAACGGTACTTTTTCACCCTGCCGGGTATAAAGAAATCCGATACGTGCTGCTGCCGATTGAGCGATATGTTCAATAATTCCCGCCTCTTGCAGTTTTCTGGTTTCGCAGAAAATATTATCAGCAGTAACAGTCAGTCCGGAATAAGAATGATTCTCTTCGATACCAAAGAAACTGTCCACCATCACGATGGGCGGACGCTGTGGAATCAAATTGAGTATTCCTTCTCCTTGTATGATAACTTCCCTGTTGTTCATTTCAATCTGCATTGTACAATGCTGTGTCCCATTCCTAAATGGTCATCTATCTTTTCGACTTCCAATCCCGCTGCTTTGATGCACCGTTCCATATCATCCGAATGATACATTTTGCTGTTACCATTTGCCATGGCTGTGAAATAAAGACTGATTTGTGTCAGGCAATAAGCGGCTGTGTCAAACTTTTGCCGGTTCCAGAAAGTTTCCATGATATAGAGGCGGCTCTCCCGGCTCATAGAGCGGGCTGCACGGGTCAGTATGCTGGTTACTTCTTCTTCCGAGAAACAATCAAGGAACTGGCTCATCCAGATAGCATCGAACCCTGTCGGGAAAGGAACTTCGGGATCGAGCAGATTGGCGCCATACCCGTGGATACGCATTGCTCCGGGCAGTTCTTTAGTTTGTTGACGCATCATCTCCAATTGTTGCGGAAGATCCATTATAGTTACTTCCACCGCGTCGTCATAGCTTACGCACTTGGTTGCCCATCGACCGGTATTACCTCCCACATCCAGTAAAGTCTTGGGATGACGGGCGAAAACAATCGCCAAAGCTTCGTCAAACGAGCAATCCGAGTAATAATGATCGAAACCGAACCAGCTCTTTTGTACCTGTGAGGGCAGACTTGACAGCCCTTCATAGATGGTACTCCATTCGCCGAATACTTTCAGCCCTTCGGGACGTCCGTTGGTGAGAGCCTCTTCAAGATGGAACATTCCCAGATAGTTGACATCGTGGTTGAAATCCATATTGACACGTACCATCTTGTCGTTGAGCAGGAACCATCCGGCTTTGGCAAGGCGGTAACGGTTTTCGTGCTGCAATACGGTACCGATGGTTAATGAGGCTTCCAGCAATACTTGTGTCGCATAAGAAGACAACTCACAAGCCTTGCTGATTTCTTCTTGTGTCATGCCAGCGCGTTCGTCGGCCAGTAACTGAAAAATACCGAATTTGAGCATAAGGCGTGATACCTGAAACACGATGGGCCCGAAAGCTATTTCTTGTGCCAGGCGTTGTGCCTCTACCGCGGTCAACGGTTCCTTATCATATTGATTCTGTTGCATCTTTATTTTGTTATATCTTTCTATTTCAACCCTTTGAGAGCGAACCGTCACTTGTGGTTTCCCAGAATGAGTAATAGTTAAACCATTGTTCCGGATAGCGTTTCAGTATCTGGTCCAAAGCGGCCGTATATTGTTCGAGCAGAGCTGTCTCTGCTTTCTTTTCTTTGGTTCGTATGACTGGTTCCGTCCTTATAAAATGAAAACGGTAGGTTCTGCCCGGCTCTCTCATGGCAAAGTAGAATACCACCGGAACTTTCATTCGCGAACCAAGCAGGAAAGGACCGGCAGGGAAAGGAGCTTTCTGTCCCAAGAGTGTTCCTGTCAGCAGTTTCTCTTTATTCAGATAACGGTCGCCCTGGAAGCATACATATTCTTTCTTGTTTAACGCCTCGGTAATACGGAAAACGTGTGTCAGGTTATCTTCGTTGACGGGGATAATCTTAAAATCCTTGTCCTGACCATTTTTCTCCAATATCTCTTTGATTCTACGATGTTCGGCATCATACATCACGATATTGATTTTCTTTCCGTAATCGTCGAAGAAAGGAACGCCTATTTCCCAGTTTCCCACATGGGCGCCAATCATAATCACTCCCTGTTCGCTGTTCAGCAATTGCAGGAACTCCGGATACCGTTCGAACTCGAACCGGTATTGATCGACTTTTCCGTTGCCAATAGCTACTTTGTCAATCAGGATTTGCCCTAACCGGTAATAGTTGCGTAGCAACATACCCAAAGAGCGTATTCGGTTGTATTTCAGAATGTGGCGGGCATAAAACCAGGTGCTTTTGGTGGCTTTCGGAGCAAACGGTATGAAGTACAATACTACCAGACTTAGAAATATATAAGCGGCAGTAATGCCCAGATACTTAATCAGGTAAATAAAGAATAAGTATCCGAATGTTCCTCCCCGGGTTTTGCCTTTCCACGTCGACATATTTACTTGGCTTCCTGCATACGGGTGATAACGAGATCGTAGAAGTCCTGGAAGGTTTTGATACCCGCAAAATCTTGTCCGGTTACGTTGAAACCGAAGTTCTTTTCTACCAGTACCACCATATCGACCAAGTCCAGGCTGTCCAGTTCAAGAGTTTCCATTAACGGTGCATCCGGCTGGATAACGTCGATGTCTACTTCAAACTCTTCTGCCAGAGTGGTTCTTATTTTCTCGATGATTTCTTCGTTTGTCATATATCTGTTTTCTTTAGTAAATTATGGATTGATTTTGCGTATGATTAGCGTGGAATTGGTTCCTCCGAATCCGAATGAGTTGGAAAGGAACGTATCAAATTCCAGGTTTACCCGTTGGGTAGGTATATTTAATTGTGCAGAGGCCTCGTCCGGTTCCTCGAAATTGAGGTTGGGAGCGATGAAACCGTTGTTCATCATGAGGGTGGAATAAATCACTTCACTGGCACCGGCCATCCACATTTCATGTCCTGTCATAGACTTCGTGGAAGTCACATACGGGTGATGCCCTTCAAATACTTCCGCAATGGCTTTCGCCTCGTTCAAGTCACCTACCGGAGTTGAGGTGGCGTGTGCATTGATATAACTGATCTGTTCGAGTGCAATCCCTGCATCTTTGATAGCCATTTGAAGAGAACGTTTCGGGCCGTCCACATTAGGCACGGAGATGTGATCTCCATTGGATGAAAAACCGTAACCGATGACTTCGGCCAGAATGGGAGCTCCCCTTTTTACAGCCGATTCATAACTCTCTAATACCAGACTGGCGGCTCCTCCACTCGGAATCAGTCCGTCACGTCGTTTATCAAAAGGTTTCGAGGCTTTCTCGGGGGCTGCTTCCTGGGTGGAAAATGCGCTTAGTCCGTCGAAACTTCCTACTGCATAAGGATTGACTTCTTGTGCGCCACCGCAAAGAATACAATCCTGTAATCCCGATTTTATAAGCAGGTAACCCATACCAATAGCGTGAGAACCGCTTGCACAGGCTCCGGCAATAGTGAAGTTGACCCCTCTAAGTTTGAAAATAACCGATAGGTTCATTGTCACGGTGGAATTCATCGACTGGAAAATAGAACCGGAACCCACTAGTGCAGTGTTTTTCTTTTCACGAATGATGTCCACTGCGTTAATAACAGGAGCGGCGCTACTATCATTGCCATACAAGATACCCACTTCGTTGGATTCGAGAAAATTCTCGTCAATCCCTGCATTACGGAAAGCTTCTAATGTAGCGAGATAAGCATATTCTCCCTGCTCCGGTAGACAGAGACGTTTACGGCGGTCCAACAACTTCTTCAAGTCGGGACGTTCCAATATCCCCGTTAATGCAGAAAAATAGCCCAATTCTTTCCGTACCGGGTCTATGCCAATTCCCGATTTCCCATGATATAGTGAGTCTTTTACTTCATCCAGATTCTTGCCGATGCAAGAGTAAATCCCCATTCCCGTGATAACAACTCTTTTCATTATTTTGTCTATTCTATGCTTTTATTTTAAGTATATAGTCCTCCGTTGATGGAAATCACTTCTCCTGTGATGTAGGATGAGGCTGGAGATGCCAGGAAACCGACCAGGTCGGCAACCTCTTCCGGAGTGCCGAAACGTCCCGCGGGAATATGTTTCTTCCATTCGTTCTCATCAATTCCTTCCGTCATATCCGTACGGATGAATCCCGGAGCTACTGCATTGACTGTTACTTTCTTCTTGGCAACTTCCTGTGCCAGTGCTTTGGTAGCGGCTATTACGCCACCTTTGGCTGCGGAGTAATTAGTTTGGCCGGGCATTCCCTGAATGCCCGACAATGACACGATATTTACGATACGTCCATAACGTTTGACCAGCATATTCTTCAATAAAGGCTGTGTCACGTTGAAGAATCCGTTCAGGCTGATATCGAGCACTTTGCTCCATTCTTCTCCTGTCATCCAGAGCATCAGGTTGTCTTTGCGGATACCTGCATTGTTTATCAGTACCTCGATATATTCGTCAGGGTGTTGGGAAGCCCAGTTGCCCAAAGCAAGGGTGATAGCGGCAGGGTCGGTCACATCGAACTTCATCAACTCGCCATTACTTCCTTTTTCCTGTACTAACTGCAACGTTTTCTCCGCTTCTGCGTCGTTATTCTGATAATTTATCAGTATAAAGTAGCCCATTTCCGCCAGTTTACAACTGACAGCACGGCCGATACCTCGGCTTCCTCCGGTTACTAATGCATATTTCATTTTATTTATCTTCTTTTTTGAGATAGTCTATCATCATTTCTATCTCTTTATATTTAGGTGTGTCATTGGTAAATACAGGGAAGAAACTGCGTATTTCTTCATAAACCTGCCTGCTTTTGGAACTTAGGCGATCCTGTATTTTCAGGTAGTCGATAGCTTGTGCCATTCCCATGAACTGGATAGCCATCACCTGATAAGAATTCTCAATGACTGTTTTTGCTAATAGAGCCGAGTTGGTTCCCATGCTGACAATATCCTGATTATCATTGTTGTTGGGGATACTGTGTACATACATCGGATTTGATAATGTCTGACACTCCGCTGTGGTGGAGGTTGCAGTGAATTGCGAAGCCTGTAAACCATAGTTCAATCCAAGCACTCCCAAATTTACAAACGGAGGCAGGATGCCATTGATACGGTCGTGGAACAGATAGTTAATCTGTCTTTCGCAAAGCATAGTCAGCTTGGTCACGGCAATTTTCAACTTGTCCATTTCGAAAGAAATGTAATCTCCGTGGAAGTTGCCGCCATGATAAATATTTTGTGTATCCGGATCGACAATCGGATTGTCACAGGCGGAATTTATTTCGTTTATTAATACTTCTTCCGCATTCTCCAGTTCATCGTAAATAGGACCGAGTATTTGCGGAACACATCGCAAGGAATAATAGGGCTGTACTTTGTGTTCGAAGATTTTCTCTTTATGCACCTGGTTGTATAGCTCGTTCTCTCTTTGAAGCACGCATTTACTGCCTGCCACCCATTCTCTCATCATAGCAGCTATCTCTTGTTGACCTTTATGATGCTTGGCCTCGTTTAATGCCTGTGCCATAAAATCATCATAAGAGGCGGCAATCTCATTCATCATTACAGAGGCAGCCACCGACCAACGGAGTAGTTTTTTTGCATAAATCAGATTGACAATACCGATGCCTGTCATTACAGAAGTACCGTTTGTAACGGATAAACCTTCACGAATACGCATGGAAAAAGGTTTCAGGCCGTTTTCCTGAAGCACCGTAGCTGCGTTACACAATTTACCCTGATAAAAAACTTCCCCTTCCCCTATTAACGTCAGGGCGATATGGGCCAGTTGTACGAGATCGCCGCTGGCACCTACACTTCCGTGTTCGGGTATGAACGGATAAATTCCGCGGTTGATAAATTCACAGAGGAGAGAAACCAGTTCCAGATGCACTCCTGACTTCCCTTGTAGAAAAGTGTACAAACGGGCAATCATAGCTGCTTTTACATAAAGTTCGGGAAGCGGTTTGCCGGCACCGGTGGAATGGCTTCGGATGATATTATACTGAAGGTCGATCAATGACTGATCTTCTATTCTGTATTGTGCCATTGGGCCGAACCCCGTATTGATACCATAAATAATCTTATCGCTGGAAAAGGATTGCAGAAAATCGAAGCTTTCCTCTACTTTTCGAATACATTCTTCAGAGAGTTCCAGCTTCTCATTATCAAACAATACTTTATGAAGGGTATCTAAATTTATACTTTTGTCAGCTATCATTTTCTGTACTAGATATTTTATGCCTTAATAATAAGGTGCAAAAATAGGCAATTTCTGTTATATAGCGGACATGAATCAGGATAAAACTTTTTCTGGGGAATTGGTTTTGCTTGTTTTGTTTCTCATTCGTGGGAGATTTGTTCCCCGGTGCCGCTCGATGCCTTCATTGGTGCCGGAGGGTGTCTTCATCGGTGGGGAGAAAAATCAATCTATGCTTTTTGCAAATCCCGTCCTTCATACTTGCAGATCGCTTCTATCCATTCCTTGGTCAGTGGCATGGACTCATGTCTTTCAAGATCGAAAGTAACCATGATGGACTTGCAAACACATTTCACCTCATTGGTTTTCGTATCAATGACTTGTTGAACCAGATGAAAGCTTTTGGTACCTATCTTAGAGACGGCGGTTTGTACAGCGATGTGGTCCGATGCGAAAATTTGCTTGACAAAATTCGCTTCGATATGAACAACGACAATGCCAATCTTTTCCCAATCTACTCCCGGGCATACCGAACCGAAGTATTCAGTCTTTCCCAAGTCGTAAAAGGAGAAGTAAACCGTGTTGTTGACGTGACCAAATTTGTCTACATCATTGAATCGCAATTGGATAGGTAATGTGTGATGAAATACGATTTCTTCCATTGTTTTCTCTTAAACGTTTTAAATTCGACACAAAAATAGCACTTTTGCTTTCTTGCTTGAAATTGGGACAAAGATAGATATTTCTGCTGATTCTGTTCTCGGAGACGGGGGAGAAATTAGTTAATAATCGTTTAAACTGGAGTTTTGGAACGTTTATTCTGACTTCTGATATGTGGAAACAATCAGAAGGATGGAAAGGAACTTTTAAATACGGATTATTCTTAACTTATTATCTTGTGGAATATGTCCACATTTCTGTGGAATTTTTGCACAGGATCGTGCTTGAAACTTAATCTGGCTATTAATGCTTTTTTTCTTTATTGCAAATTGTTTATGTGTTTGAAAATGAGTGATATAATCTCTTTTATTAAACTTGACAAGTCTCGTTGTATCAGTCTTTTGTTATGCTTTTGGCACATAAATTGCCTAATATTGATGGTAATCTATCCTAATAACTATTCTAATTTTAGAACAATAATGGAAGTAATAATGAAAAACAAATGGCTATTATGCATTCTTTTAATGCTGTTTCTGCCTTTCGGATTATTCGCGCAGGTTGCTCCTCCTCTTGAAAAACAGAAGACAGAAACACAGGAAGCCCCGGAAAATAACAATGAAGTTACGACAAACAGCGATACTACTACCGACGGGGATGCTGGAAAGACAATCAAAGGAGTGATTAACGACGAACAGGGAGAGACAATCATTGGTGCTTCCGTCATTATCAAAGGTGAAGATACCGGAACTACCAGTGATATGGATGGTAGGTTTACTCTCGAAGCTCCGGAAGGAGCGATTTTAGTGATCTCTTATATCGGCTATCATACGCAGGAAGTGAAAGTCAGAAAGAGATCTCTTCTTCGTGTTGTGTTGAAAGAAGACAATCAGTTATTGGATGAAGTGGTAGTGGTAGGATACGGAACCGTCAAAAAGAGTGACCTTACGGGTGCTGTGTCCGGTGTATCCAACAGACAATACAAAAATCAACCTGTACAACGGGTTGAAAATATACTCCAGGGTCGTACTCCCGGTGTAGAAGTCACTGCTACGAGTGGTATGCCCGGAGCAAGTATGAAGGTGCGCGTTCGTGGAACTACCTCTATTAATAAAAGCAGTGATCCTTTATATGTGATTGACGGTATCATCTCTTCCAGTGGCTTGGACGGTATTAACCCTTCTGATATCCAGTCGATGGAAATACTGAAAGACGCTTCCTCCACTGCCATTTACGGTTCCCGTGGTTCGAATGGCGTTATCCTGATAACCACCAAACAGGGTAGTGAGGGAAAAGCACAGGTAACGTTCGATGCATCGGTAGGGCTTTCGACTGTCAGAAAACAGTATGACCTGCTGAACGCTTACGAATATGCAACTGCACTGAATGACATTCGCGGATCGTCTACTATCTCTGCCGAAGATCTTGAGGCTTATAAAAATGGAACGAAAGGAATTAACTGGACTGATCTTCTGACTCGTACAGGTATCACCCAGGATTATCGGCTTGCCATATCCGGAGGAAATGAAAAAGTGAAATACCTTATTTCGGGAAATGTGCTCGATCAGGAAGCCATCACCATCATGTCCGATTATAAACGCTATGGAATTCGGGCAAACATCGACTCGGAAGTGAAACCCTGGTTGACAATCTCTGCAAAATTAAACGCATCCAGTCTTCACAAACACAATGAAGGTGGGGCGAACTGGTTGCATGTCACTAACTTTTCGCCTACCATGGAGCTGAAAGATCCCGAAACCGGCGTGTACAATACAGACCCGTATAATATGATCGGTTCCAGCCCTTACGGTGAAATGATAGTGAACAATAGCGATAGCTATAGCTATAATTTAAACGCCAACCTGACATTGCTGTTTAAGATCATGAAAGGACTGACGCTTTCCGTTCAGGGAGGTTATGACTACGATAATAGTCCTTCTTATTCTTTCCGGTCGAAACTGGATTCACCGGGTGCCATCAATAGTGCGAGTAATACCAGTGCACTGCACAATTATTGGCAAAACACAAACAACCTGACCTGGCAAAAGCAGTTTGGCGATCATAGTTTCACCGCTATGGCAGTATGGGAGATAAGCCGCTCGTGGGATTCGCAACTGAAAGGAACTGGTTCTAATCTGAACAATGAAAGTGTAGGGTACTGGAATCTCGGCAATGCCGCTATAAGAGATGCGAGCAATTCTTATACGGAATTCTCTTTGGCTTCCGGTATCGTACGCGCTAATTACGTTTATAAAAAACGCTATTTCATTACTGCCGCATTGAGAGCCGACGGTTCTTCTAAATTCCAGGGAGACAACAAATGGGGATATTTCCCTTCCGCAGCTATAGCTTGGGATATTGCACAGGAATCTTTCATGAGTAATCAGCATGTACTTGACCAATTGAAGTTACGTGCCAGTTTCGGAGTTACAGGAAACCAGGATATTGCTGCTTATAGTACGCTGGGTATGTTGTCGGGTGCCTCTTACGGTTGGGGAACTTCCACTTCTTCTACGGGATATTGGGGGAATCAGTTTGCTACACCTGACATTACGTGGGAAAAGACTTATCAATATGATTTGGGATTGGACTTGAGTCTCGGAGGTTTTAATATAACAGTGGACTGGTTTAAGAAGCAAACGAAAGATCTGCTCTTTCAGAAACAAGTACCCAAATATAACGGAGGTGGTACCTATTGGGTTAATCAGGGGAAACTTAACAATACAGGAGTCGAAATGTCTCTCACTACTTTCCCTGTGAAGGGCGCCGTGACATGGGAAACCAGTCTGAATGCTTCTTATGTGAAGAATGAAGTAGCAGACCTCGCAGGAGATGACTTTGTACTCACTGCTAACTATAGCGATTTGGGAGGTCCTCTGCAAATTATGAAGCCCGGTTATCCTATGGGATCTTTCTATGTTTATCAATGGAAAGGATTCGATGATAAAGGCGCCAATCTTTATCAGAAAGCAGATGGTAGTCTGACAACGAATCCGACTTCCGATGATCTGGTCGTGAAAGGACAGGCAAGTCCCAAATGGACAGTAGGTTGGAATAACACTGTTACTTGGAAAAACTGGACGCTGAATGTCTTTTTCAATGCTGCCACCGGATATGACCGATTGAATATCAGCCGTTTTATGGCGGCATCCATGACTGGAGTCTCTCGTTTTATTACCTTGCGCGATGCCTACTTCAAAGGCTGGGATCATGTTGCTAACAAAGCTGACGCCCTTTATCCGAGTCTCACTAACACCGATAACAAGAGTTATGCCAATTCAGATTTCTGGCTTGAAGATGCTTCTTTTATTAAGTTGAAGAATATCAGTCTCTCGTACCGCATTCCTCGTCGTGTATTAAAGTTTGCAAGTGTACAATTGTCTGTCAGCGCACAGGATCTCTTTACGATCACCCGCTATAAAGGAATGGATCCCGAAGTGTATACCAGTTATGACGGACTGGACTATGGCGCTTATCCGATTCCGCGGACGATTACTTTCGGTGCTAAAATCAGATTTTAAACCACCTATTAAGACAATAACCGTATGAAAATAACATATACCTTTATAATGAAAGTTTTGCCTGCTCTTCTGGCAGCTTTGTGTTGGACTTCGTGTAGTGATTTCCTGGAAGAAGATCCGAAAGGACAATTGCCTTCGGATACCTATTTCAGCAACAAGGAAGATTTGGATGCTTCACTGACGGCTCTCTATTCCGTGATAGCAAGTTCACAGGCTAGTAATAACCTTTGTGGTACGAACTTCTTGGTGGGAGACGATATTTCCACTCATCCTTCAAGTAATAAGCAGCCTCTCCGTGAGCATGATCAGTTTGATGTGAAAGACAATAACTCGTGGTTGTCCAGTATGTGGGAACAGCGTTTCAAAGTTATCAAGGCCGCTAATTTTATCATTAATAATGCGGAGCGTACGCCGGAGGTGTCGAAAGAGGATATTAAGGTGGCTATTGCACAGGCGCATTATTGGAGAGCCTACTCTTATTTTTATCTGGTGACGACTTGGGGACGAGTTCCCATTATGCTGAAAGAAGAAATAGATTATAATGCTCCCTTAAAGACAGAGGAAGAAGTGTACGAACTGATCCTGTCTGACCTGAAAATAGCCGAAACCGGTTGTCTCGCAATGTATACAAAAGAACCTTATGCCAGAAACGGAATGAATATTGCCGTAAGTGAAGGAGCTGTGAAAGCAACAATGGCTTATGTTTATATGTGTATGGCGGGGTGGCCGCTTAATAAAGGAGTTGAATATTATAAACTGGCTGCCGCTAAAGCCAAAGAAGTGATAGACGGTGCAGATAATGGCACTTATTATTATAAACTGCTACCGGAATATAGTCAGGTATATTCGTGGGAGTACAATAATAAGAATACGGAGCTGCTGTTAGGTATCTACTATAACAGGGATGCGATGGGGCAGGCCGCTCCTTTAACTGATTTCCTTCAGGATATGAAACAGGCCGGTTGGGGAGATACGAATGGGGAAATCAAATTTTGGAAGAACTTTCCTGAAGGCCCTCGTAAAGATGCTACGTATTTCCCTAAAATCATGCTTAGCGACGGGAAACTATATGATTGGTGGTATGATACCGATCCTGCTTCTCGTGAAGTAGTCGCCCCTGTCTTTATGAAAACTGCAGAAGGAGCGGTGCGTGGAACAGAATTTGATTATACAAATCCTACCGTAGTCAATGCGTCGGGTGAGAAAACATTCCAGTTGTTACGTCTTTCGCAAGTATATTGCTGGTATGCCGAAGCGACAGGGCGTGCGGGAGAGATCAATGAACAGGCGGTCAAAGTTCTAAACGAGGTGCGCAACAGGGCAGATGGTGAAGAGACTGATAAATATACGACGGATATGTCTCCTGATAAACTGGCGGAAGCGGCTTACGATGAACATGGCTGGGAAATGGCGGGATACTATTGGGGAGGAATCGCCAGCAGAGCCAGGGATATGTTTAGAATGTACCGTTATAAGGATCATTTTGAATCCCGTAAGCTAAATAAGCCTATTGAGGTGGCGCACGATGTTTTCAGGAAAGAAGCTGTAGCAGTCACCGGAACTTGGGATGACAGTAAGATGTATGTTCCTTATCCTTATGAAGACGTGATTTTAAATCCGAACCTGGATAACAGTTGGAAAAACTGACAGTATTTAGTATGACTTATTGAATGATCTGTTTTTTATAGAACGATGTAGATTCTCACAATGGATTACATCGTTCTTTCTTTTTGTATGGCTTGTGGGATCAACCTATATCATTGTTCGATAGTTAAACTCTTGTCTTGTGTGCGAATAGCTGATTTGAAAGGGGAATTTAAAAACGTCGGGCTAGATTTCACTAAATGGAATAAAAGTGTTATTTTTGCATCTTGTTCTTAACGGAAATTAATCAAGAAATGATAGAAGATATTAAAAAAGCCTGTCAGGTGATGAATGAAGGAGGAGTGATCCTTTATCCCACCGATACCGTATGGGGTATAGGCTGTGATGCGACTAATGAAGAGGCTGTACGCCGCGTGTATGAGATTAAGAAGCGCGCTGACAGCAAGGCTATGCTGGTCTTGGTAGACTCTCCGGTTAAAGTAGATTTTTATGTACAGGATGTGCCTGATGTTGCATGGGATTTGATTGAAGTTGCCGACAAGCCGTTGACGATTATTTATTCCGGAGCACGTAACTTAGCATCGAATTTGCTGGCCGAGGATGGTAGTGTAGGGATTCGGGTGACGAATGAAGATTTTTCCAGACGACTCTGTCAGCAGTTCCGTAAAGCAATCGTTTCTACTTCGGCTAATGTCAGCGGGCAGCCGGGTGCGGCTAATTTTAGCGAAATCAGTGATGAAATCAAATTGGCGGTAGATTATATCGTTGGCTTTCGCCAGGACGATATGAGCCGGCCGAGACCCTCAAGTATTATTAAGTTGGAAAAAGGTGGAGTGATAAAGATAATTCGCGAATAAATGAAGGGAGAAAAACTTAGTTTATTACAGCGTTGCATCAAATGGCGGGAAGCGAATATAAAGGAGAAGCAATTTATTCTGATATTAAGTTTCCTGGTCGGAATTTTCACAGCGTTTGCCGCATTAATATTGAAATTCTTTATCCATCAGATACAGAATTTCCTAACTGATAATTTTAATGCAACGGAAGCTAACTACCTGTATTTGGTATATCCGGTAGTCGGGATTTTTCTTGCAGGTTGGTTTGTTCGTAATATTGTAAAGGATGACATCAGTCATGGAGTCACCAAAATTCTATATGCTATTTCCCGTAGACAGGGACGTATCAAGCGACATAATATCTGGTCCTCTACCATTGCCAGTGCGATCACCATCGGGTTTGGTGGATCGGTTGGAGCAGAGGCGCCGATTGTACTGACAGGTTCGGCAATCGGTTCCAATTTAGGAAGTGTATTCAAGATGGAGCACCGCACGCTGATGTTGCTCGTCGGCTGTGGCGCGGCAGGTGCGATTGCCGGCATTTTTAAAGCTCCGATTGCGGGATTGGTATTTACATTGGAAGTTTTGATGATCGACCTGACCATGTCCTCTTTACTTCCCCTGCTGATTTCTGCCGTGACAGCGGCAACCGTTTCATATATAATCACCGGTACGGAGGCTATGTTTAAGTTTCATCTGGATCAGGCATTCGAACTGGAGCGTATTCCTTTTGTTATTTTACTGGGAATTTTTTGCGGACTGATTTCATTGTACTTTACGCGTGCCATGAATTCGGTGGAAGGTGTCTTTGGTAAACTCAACAACCCTTATAAGAAACTGGCTTTCGGTGGTGTGATGTTGAGTATATTGATCTTCCTTTTCCCGCCTCTTTATGGTGAAGGATATGATACCATTAATCTTTTGCTGAATGGAACGTCTGCGGCAGAGTGGGATACGGTCATGAACAATTCTATGTTTTATGGCTATGGCAATTTGCTGCTGGTTTATCTGATGCTGATTATTCTGCTGAAGGTCTTTGCTTCCAGTGCAACGAATGGTGGCGGTGGTTGTGGTGGTATCTTTGCGCCTTCGCTTTATTTGGGATGTATCGCCGGGTTTGTCTTTTCTCATTTTAGCAATGACTTTGCTTTCTCCGCTTATTTGCCGGAAAAGAATTTTGCATTGATGGGGATGGCGGGAGTGATGAGTGGCGTTATGCATGCTCCGTTGACAGGGGTGTTCCTGATCGCCGAATTGACAGGGGGATATGACTTATTTCTTCCGTTGATGATTGTATCTGTAAGTTCATATCTGACCATTATAGCTTTCGAACCTCATAGTATCTATTCGATGCGTTTAGCTAAGAAGGGACAGTTGCTTACACACCATAAGGATAAAGCCGTGTTGACGTTGATGAAGATGGAGAATGTGGTGGAGAAAGATTTCGTTGTCGTACATCCGGAAATGGATTTGGGCGAATTAGTGAAAGCAATTGCTGCTTCCCATCGAAATGTCTTCCCGGTGACAGATAAGAAAACGGGTGGATTGTTGGGAATTGTACTTCTCGACGACATTCGTAACATCATGTTCCGGCAAGAACTTTATCACCGTTTCACTGTTAATAAATTAATGACATCTGCCCCTGCCAAGATATTCGATACGGATGGAATGGAACAGGTGATGCAGACGTTTGATGATACGAAAGCCTGGAATCTTCCGGTAGTGGATGAAGAAGGGCGATATCAGGGATTTGTTTCTAAATCGAAGATATTTAATTCATACCGGCAAGTATTGGTACATTTCTCTGAAGACTAACCGACAATCGGCAAGATGCCGGAGCCGGGTTTATGCAGATAACAGGTTGCTATGCAGATTATAAGACGATTATGAAAAAAGAAGATTTAAGAATAGTATATATGGGGACTCCCGATTTTGCGGTAGAGGCCCTGCGTCAATTAGTAGAAGGCGGTTATAATGTAGTGGGTGTGATTACAATGCCCGATAAGCCTGCCGGACGCGGACATAAGATTCAGTATTCTCCTGTAAAGCAATATGCACTTGAACAAAATTTACCGTTACTTCAACCGGAAAGGTTAAAAGATGAGGTTTTTGTAGAAGCATTGCGTGAATGGAAGGCGGACTTGCAGATTGTAGTTGCTTTTCGTATGTTGCCGGAAGTGGTATGGAATATGCCACGACTGGGTACGTTCAATCTTCATGCTTCTTTGCTTCCTCAATACCGTGGAGCTGCCCCCATTAATTGGGCGGTTATCAATGGTGATACGGAAACAGGAATTACTACTTTCTTTTTGAAACACGAGATAGACACCGGAGAAGTCATTCAGCAAGTACGTGTACCTATTGCAGATACGGATAATGTGGAAGTGGTACATGATAAGTTGATGGTACTGGGAGGAAAACTGGTTCTTGAAACGGTAGACGCTATATTGAATGGAACGGTAAAACCGATTCCTCAAGAAGAAATGGCGGTTGTCGGTGAACTTCGTCCTGCTCCGAAGATCTTTAAAGAAACCTGTCGGATTGACTGGAATCAGCCGGTGAAGAAGATATATGATTTTATCCGTGGATTATCACCTTATCCTGCTGCTTGGAGTGAACTGATTACTTCTGAAGAAGGAGCAGCAGTGGTCGTGAAGATATTTGAAAGCGAGAAGATTTATGAATCACATCAATTAGCTACAGGAACAATTGTGACCGATGGAAAGAAATTTATGAAAGTAGCTGTACCGGATGGATTTGTATCTATTCTTTCTTTACAGCTTCCCGGTAAAAAACGTCTGAAAATAGATGAATTGCTTCGTGGATATCACCTGGAAGATGGTTGTCTGATGAAGTAATTAATCGGATGAGCAGATTAAAACGAGCAAGCCATTAGATTATAAATAGAATAAAACGTCCCGAATAAGTGACGGCTAGAACCTAAAATAAAAGAATTATGAAACCGATTATCGCTCCTTCCATTCTTTCTGCCGATTTTGGATATTTGGCAAAGGATATTGAAATGGTAAACCGCAGTGAAGCGGAGTGGGTACATATTGATATTATGGACGGAGTATTTGTTCCGAACATTTCATTTGGCTTTCCGGTACTGAAATATGTGGCGAAGTTAAGCCAGAAACCGCTGGATGTGCATTTGATGATTGTGAATCCGGAAAAGTTTATTCCGGAGGTAAAAGCGTTGGGCGCCCATACGATGAATGTGCATTATGAAGCTTGCCCGCATTTGCATCGGGTGATTCAACAAATCAGAGAAGCTGGGATGCAGCCTGCTGTAACTATCAATCCAGCCACTCCTGTAGCTCTTTTACAAGATATTATCCGGGATGTATATATGGTGCTTATCATGAGCGTGAATCCGGGATTTGGCGGACAGAAGTTTATCGAACATTCAGTAGAAAAAGTTCGTGAGCTGCGTGCCCTGATTGAACGGACAGGTTCGAAAGCGCTCATTGAAGTAGACGGTGGGGTGAATCTGGAAACAGGTGCCCGCTTGGTTGAGGCGGGAGCCGATGCGTTAGTGGCTGGTAATGCTGTCTTTGCGGCACCCGATCCGGAGGCGATGATTCGTCAGTTGCACGAACTGTAACTCATCTGTTGAGTACTTTTTACATCCATCGATATCCCTATATACGCCTGATTATCCCTTGGATAACAGGCGTTTTTTGTGGAGATCATTTTTTTGACCGTTCATGGGAACCTTTTTGGAGTGTTCTAGCCTTTGGACTTTGTATTGCTTTATTGTTTGTTCTTTATTTCCTGAAACGCCATTCATTGCGATGGTGCTTTGGATTAGCAGTCTCTATCCTTTGTTTTATAGGAGGATGGCTTGGAATAACTTGGCAATTACAACACGCTGTCTACTCTTTTCCGGAAGAAGAAACAGTGTATCGGGTTTTAATAACGGATGCACCTCAAGCGAAAGAACATACCTACCTCTGCCAGACATTATTAAAGGAACGTCGTGATACTGCCGGCACATATCCGATAGAACGTGCTGTAATTCTTTATCTACAGCAAGATTCGGTCGTTACCCGGTTGAAAAGTGGAGATGAACTGCTGATTTCTGCCCGTATTTCTCCCCCTCTCAACAATCGGAACTTTGATGAATTTGATTATGCCCGCTTCCTGATGCGGAAAGGAATCAGTGGAACAGGATATGTTGCATCCGGGAAATGGACAAAACAGGACGGGATGAATAACCTTGATCTCAAAAGTATAGCCAGCTCTTGCCGAAGAAGGATGATTTCACTTTATCAGAAACTGGGATTTTCCGGTGATGAACTGGCTGTACTTTCAGCACTGACCATAGGAGACAAAACGGAATTAAGTGATTCGGTTCGTGAGAGTTATTCGGTGGCCGGTGCAAGTCATATTCTAGCTCTATCCGGTTTGCATATCGGGCTTTTATATACACTGCTCTTTTTCATACTGAAACCTATTGCCCGAAGAGGAAATATAGGTAGAGCTATACGTTCTGTTCTTCTTCTTATCCTATTATGGGCTTTTGCCTTTTTCACAGGACTTTCTCCTTCGGTAGTACGCTCGGTCAGTATGTTTTCAATTTTAGCAATGGCAGATATGGTTGGTCGCCAACCGCTATCTCTAAATACATTGGCGGCAGCTGCATGGTTGATGCTATTCTGTAATCCGGCATGGTTGTTTGATGTTGGTTTCCAGCTCTCTTTCCTTGCTGTTGCTTCCATCCTATTGATTCAAAAACCAATCTATCACCTGATTACGGTGAAAGGTAGAATAGGAAAATATATTTGGGGACTGATGAGTGTGTCTGTTGCTGCACAAATAGGAACGGCTCCGCTTGTTATGTTTTATTTTTCCCGGTTCTCTGTACATTTTCTATTGACGAACTTGGTTGTTATTCCTTTCATTACGATTATCCTGTATGCTGCTGTCATTATGCTTCTTCTGACTCCTCTTTCGTGGCTTCAGATCGTAGTGGCCGAAGGTGTTAAGAAACTATTGGAAGGACTTAACTTCTTCGTCCGATGGGTGGAACAGCTTCCTTACGCTTCTATAGATGGAATCTGGCTTTATCAGTCAGAAATATTGGGTATCTATATCGTTGGCTTTTTGTTAACCTATTATTTCATGAACCGTCGATACCGGAATTTATTGATTTGTCTTTTTTCTATCTTATTACTGGGGACTTATCATTCAACATTATATTGGCTAGATCGTCCCCGGACAAGCCTGGTCTTTTATAACGTGCGCGGTTGCCCTGCAGTACATTGCATTGAGAGCGATGGACGTTCCTGGATAAACTATGTAGATACTATCTCCAATGAAAAACGTCTGAAGCGCATGGCTGCTAACTATTGGAAGCATCATCATCTTCTGCCTCCCAAAGAAATAACTGCCGATTGCCGGTATATGGAACTTAATCGTCAGCAGCAGATTATATCCTATCATGGCTGTCATATTTGTGTAATAAATGATAACCATTGGCGGAACAAAACCACCGTTTCTCCGTTATATATTCAGTATCTTTACTTATGCAAAGGATATGACGGACATCTGGAAGAGCTCACCCGAATCTTTTCTTTCTCTTACGTCATATTGGACGCATCTCTCTCGGAATACCGCAGACACCTCCTTGAAAGCGAATGCAAGCAATCCGGTCTGCGGTTTATCTCGCTATCCGACGAAGGTTCTGTCCGCTTTTTGCTCTAAGTACAAAGATTTATCGTACATTTGCACCTTGATAAAGTATAAGAGTATGTTGACGAAAGTAATTGAACAAGCCAAAATAGACCATTTTACTAAATGGTTTGAACGAGCTGACAAAATAGTAATTGTATCTCATGTTTCTCCTGACGGCGATGCTATCGGTTCTTCATTGGGATTATATCATTTTTTAGATTCACAAGAGAAAACAGTAAACGTAATTGTGCCGAATGCTTTTCCCGATTTTCTGCGGTGGATGCCGGGCAGTAAGGATATCCTGTTGTATGACCGTTACAAAGACTTTGCAGATAAATTGATCGCCGAAGCAGATGTCATCTGTTGCCTCGATTTCAATGCACTGAAGCGTATCGACGATATGGCAGATGCTGTGGCCGCTTCTCCGGCACGTAAAATAATGATCGATCATCATTTATATCCCGAAGATTTCTGTAAGATAGTAATGTCCTATCCCAAAATATCTTCTACTTCCGAACTGATATTCCGTCTCATCTGCCGTATGGGATATTTCAGTGATATCTCTAAGGAAGGCGCAGAATGTATCTACACAGGGATGATGACAGATACCGGTGGGTTCACCTATAACTCGAACAACCGGGAGATTTATTTTATCATTAGCGAACTCCTTTCTAAAGGAATCGATAAAGATGATATTTATCGTAAGGTGTACAACACCTATTCGGAGAGCCGTTTACGTTTGATGGGATATGTATTATCGAACATGACTGTGTATTCGGAATCTAATTCGGCTCTAATCACCCTGACAAAAGCAGAGCAAAGCAAATTTAACTATATAAAAGGCGATAGCGAAGGCTTTGTTAATATTCCCCTTTCCATTAAAAATGTCTGTTTCTCTTGCTTCTTGAGGGAAGATACCGAGAAACCGATGATTAAAATATCCCTTCGTTCAGTAGGAACCTTCCCATGCAATCAGTTAGCTGCCGAATTCTTCCATGGAGGAGGCCACTTGAATGCTTCGGGCGGTGAATTTTTCGGAACGATGGAAGAGGCAAAAGCGGTCTTTGAGAAAGCGCTTGAGAAATATAAACCTTTACTAACAGCGAAAAGCTAAAGATGGAAGGTTAAAAGTGAATATGGAAAGGTTAAAAGATACGAACTTTCAACTTCCCCCTTTCAACTTTTAATGATTTTGAGATACATTTGTGCGGAATATAGCTAAATAACAGATAATGAAGAAACTTGTATTTTTATTTCTCTCTTTGTTAACCGCCGGAAGTCTGTTCCAGGCATGCGACAATTCGAAGACTTATGCAGAAATGCTGGAAGACGAGAAAAATGCGGTGAATAAGTTCATCAAAGATAATGATATCCGTGTCATTTCACTGGAAGAGTTTGAACGGGATACGATTACAGCTTCTAAAGAAGCGGGGAATGGATATGACGAATACGTTGCTTTCTCCAATGGCGTATATATGCAGATCGTAGATCGTGGAGGAAAAGAGGATAAGAATGGAGTTGAAGTTATTAATGAGGTAGATACTTTTGCTAACAATAATGTCATTTGTACCCGCTATGTAGAACAGGATATGATGACAGGAGATACTACATGTTTCAATGTTCCTTTGGAAAAATGGATGGATATTTCTGAATATTATAAGTCTCCATTAACATTCCGTTATGTGCAAAACTCATCTACTGTTTATGGAATCGTTTTATCTGGTGATTTTGATTATGACTATTTGTGGACAGTTGCTAATGGTTATGGAACTGCAATTCCATCCGGATGGCTGATTGCTTTACCATATTTGCGTAATAATGCCCATGTACGCCTAATTGTACCTTCTAAGATGGGACATACAACTGCACAACAATATGTCAATCCTTATTTCTATGATATCCGGAAGTTCGAGAAAGCAAAAAGCTAAAGCACTAACATTAGATAAATCAAATCTTTAACTAAAGAACCTATGACTCTAATCAAATCTATCTCTGGAATCCGCGGAACTATTGGCGGAGGAGCGGGAGAAGGACTGAACCCGCTTGACATTGTAAAATTCACCTCGGCTTATGCTACTTTGATTCGTAGAACCTGCAAGGCAAAGAGTAATAAGATTGTTGTGGGACGTGATGCCCGCATTTCCGGTGAAATGGTAAAAAACGTAGTGGTCGGCACATTAATGGGAATGGGCTGGGATGTAGTAGATATTGATCTTGCTTCTACTCCGACCACAGAGCTTGCTGTAACTATGGAAGGCGCTTGTGGTGGTATCATCCTGACAGCTTCTCATAACCCTAAGCAGTGGAACGCACTGAAGTTACTGAATGAACATGGCGAATTTCTGAATGCAGCTGAAGGCAACGAAGTGCTTCGTATTGCTGAAGCAGAAGAATTTGACTATGCCGACGTAGATCACTTGGGTTCTTACCGCAAAGACCTGACTTATAATCAGAAACATATCGACAGTGTATTGGCTCTCGACTTGGTAGATGTAGAAGCTATCAAAAAAGCTGATTTCCGGGTAGCTATTGACTGTGTAAACTCGGTAGGCGGTATCATTCTTCCCGAACTTCTTGAACGTTTAGGTGTGAAACATGTAGAGAAACTCTACTGTGAACCTACCGGAAACTTCCAGCACAACCCCGAACCGCTTGAAAAGAACCTCGGTGACATCATGAACTTAATGAAAGGTGGAAAGGCCGATGTAGCTTTTGTTGTAGACCCCGATGTTGACCGTCTGGCAATGATCTGCGAGAATGGCGTAATGTACGGTGAAGAATATACACTGGTTACTGTTGCCGACTATGTACTGAAACATACCCCCGGTAACACTGTTTCTAATTTGAGCTCTACTCGTGCTTTGCGTGATGTAACTCGCAAGTATGGAATGGAATACAGCGCTTCTGCCGTAGGCGAAGTAAATGTTGTAACGAAGATGAAAGCAACCAATGCCGTTATCGGCGGTGAGGGAAATGGTGGAGTAATTTATCCTGCTAGTCACTACGGACGTGATGCATTGGTAGGCATCGCATTATTCCTTAGCCATCTGGCTCACGAAGGAAAAAAGGTTAGCGAGCTCCGTGCTACTTATCCTCCTTACTTCATTGCTAAAAACCGTGTAGACTTGACTCCGGAAATCGATGTAGATGCTATCCTTGCCAAAGTGAAGGAAATCTATAAGAACGAAGAAATCAACGATATCGACGGTGTGAAAATAGACTTTGCCGACAAATGGGTGCATTTGCGCAAGAGTAATACAGAACCGATCATCCGTGTGTATAGTGAAGCTTCTACTATGGAAGCTGCCGAGGAAATCGGTCAGAAGATAATGGATGTGATTAATGAATTAGCAAAATAATATCCTGTAAAATAGGATTTTATTTATAACATTTGAGTCTCGTATATCATAAAGATAACTGAATAAGTTGTCTCATTGATATACGAGACTTTTTATTAGGATGATATCCACTGAATAATGATAGTTACTCTTCTCCTTGAGTATTAACAATAAAGTTTCTTTTGATTAAGTCTAAACTTCCTTTCGTCCAATAGTAAACTTCTCTTTTGTTATTTACAAACTTAAAATGCAAGCTTCATTTTTATAAATGCAAGTTTTGTTTTTAAAAACGGAACCTTTGTTTTTATAAATGAAGCTTGCATTTATAGATTGGAAGGGATGAAAAGCAACTTTACTGTTAATAAAAAGAAAGTTTGGACTTAATCAAGAGCAACTTTTCTATTAATAGATTACATGAGAAGTAAGCAGTATTGAGAGGAAACTAATCTATATAGCTTACTTCTCTACTTCGTTAGAATAGATATAGTATAAGGAGGTTAGTGATATACAAAGGTTTATAGATCTTATAATCAATGATAAATAAACGGCTTATATATGTAGATTTGATATGTGAAAAGGATAATTAAAGGAAAATTGTAGTATATTTGTACTGTCCTTTAGGACGTTTTTATTATAAGGAAGCGTTTAGTGCTTTTTCTCAAGTGCGAATCTGGACAATTCGAGCTGTGTTGAGGAAATAAACAAAACGTTCTCCCTTTGGTTTGTATGTTGCACCTAGGTGCTGATATACAGTCAAGGGCGTGAGCTGTTTTTGCTTGTATTCAACACAGAGGTAGTCCAGAACCTGCACTTGGATATAAGTTTAGCGGTCTCGCGCTTCTTTTGTGTATACACTTCTGTTGAGACTAGGAAGGAACTAACAAATTGAAAAACATGCAAACGGTACAAGTGTTGCCAGTAATGTTACTAATGTCCGTAACAGTATCAGCAAGAGGCCTAACAGGTTTTGAACAGCTTATTGATAAACGTACGACATGAAAATAAAACTGATAGCATTATTTATAATGATGAGATCATTGGCTGCTATAGCTGACAATGATACTTATTTCTTTTCAAAAGTAGATTATCAACAAGGCTTATCCAATAGTGCAGTGCTTTGTCTTTTTCAAGATAATGTGGGGCTGATGTGGTTTGGCACGTATGATGGAGTGAACTGTTGGGATGGAAAGACGATGGAAGTGTTTCGCTCTGATTTTTCAGAAAGCAAAACGTTGAGCAATAACGTGATTCATTCCATTTCGCAGGCAGATAACAGTTGCTTATGGATTTCTACCCATTTGGGAGTAAACCGCTTCTCGCAAAAGGCGAGGCAAGTGGTAGCCAACTATGATTTTTCAGGTGATTATTATGTTCATTCTAATAATCAGGGAAACACTTGGATACTTACCGGAGACGGAATTTACTATTATAATACGCATCATCAACGTTTTATCCGGGTACAAACTTCTGTTTTACCAGTGGATAGTATGGAACGACGTGCATTTGTGACCGATGATGGGGGGCTTTGGGTATTTCCACCTAGTACGGGACAAATTCTTAATTACTCACTCAATAGGTTTGATACGGATAGTTTGTCGGTGAAATTATCTATCTCAACAAACAAGTTCCATTCGAAAGCAATTGAAGATATTTTCTATCAGAATGGTATTTTTTGTTTCGTAGATTGTGACAGAGATTTATATATGTATGATATCTCTCGTAAATCCAAGATTTATATTCGTAATCTTTCATCACTCGTTCAGAAATATGGAGTAATAACAGGGATTGTTCCCTTTTATGAAGATATTATCATTGGATTTCGTGCTAATGGATTGATTCGTTTACGTACTTCTAAAAAGTATGAAGAAGAGATCGTCAATCGTAATATCCGAATCTATGGAATTTATAGGGAACCGCGTCAAGGGTTGCTTTGGATTGCATCGGACGGGCAGGGAGCTGTGATGTACGCCAAAAAATATTCGATCGCTACCAATTTGATGTTGAATCGTATGTCACCTAATTTGAGTAGACAAGTACGTTCGATACTGACAGATGAATATGGAGGATTATGGTTTGGAACAAAGGGAGATGGGCTTTTACATTTGCCTGATTATCATGAAGCAGTAGGAAATCCTCTTGGGAGGGCTATGGTTTATTCTCCTGGAGAGAAACAGGTAATGTCATCATATATTAAATGGAATCATGAGTTTCACGTTTATAAACTGGCCCAAAGTCGCTATATGGATGGCTTCTGGATAGGGGCAGGAAATCCGGGATTATTTTATTATTCATTCAGAGATGATGCTGTGCATTCGGTAGAATATTCTTCCGGTCGACCTGTTATTGAGATACATGATATTTATGAAGAAAATGATAGTGTGTTATATGCTGTAACGGCGGTGGATGGTTTTTATAAAATGGTGCTTGAAAAGAAAGGAGGGACTATTAATGTACGTCAGCAAAAACGTTATCATTTTTTTCATGAGCAACGGGAGATTATGATGTTTTATCCCATGTTGGCGGAAGGGGATTCTATCTTATGGTTAGGTAGTCGTGAAAAAGGACTTGTTCGTTTCGATAAACGAACGGAAGAATATCAAGTCATCTCTTTGAAAGAAAAGCTGCGCAAGTCGGTAGACGATATATTAAGTTTGTACCGCACTGAAGATGGTAAAATGTATGTAGGAACAACTTCTGGTTTGGTTTGTCTTTCATTTTGTGGAAAGAAGATAGAAGCTACTTATATCGGTAGGGAGCAGGGACTTCTTAATGATATGATACATGGTATACAGGAAGATGGCAATGGCTTCCTTTGGCTGGGTACCAATCGCGGACTCATCAAATATAATCCGAAAAATGGCTCGTCGCATGATTATTATTACAGTGCCGGTGTGCAAATAGGAGAGTTTAGTGATGATGCCTATTATCAGTGTCCTTATACAGGCAGTCTTTTCTTTGGAGGAATTGATGGACTGCTTTATCTGGATCGTAAAGTGGCGGCTGCCCCTGAGTTTTATCCGGATATTGTGTTACGTCGGTTGTGGCTTGGGCGGACAGCAGTAAATTTAGGTGATTATTATACGGAAGATGGAAAAAGTCTGCAATTGGAAGGAGCGGAAACTTCTTTCTCTCTTTCTTTTACCGTACCTGATTATTTGACCGGGAAAGAAGTGGAATATTCATTCATCCTGGAAGGATATGATAACCAATGGACTTCATTCAGCAGCATCAATGAGGCTTCATATACTGATGTGCCTGCGGGTGATTATATTTTTAAAGTCCGTTATAAGAAAGACGTGTTCGATACGGAGTATAAATTCTTTTCCATTCCCATACATATTCTTCCACCGTGGTATCAGTCGCTATGGGCTTATCTCCTTTATATTTTATTAATAGTGCTCTTTGTGGTTTATTTGTTTCATTTACTTCGTAAATATATCCTTCATGAACGTATACTGAAACGGTTGCTCAATACGGAAAATAATAAAAAGGTGCTGGAAAGTAGTAGTTATAATCGTGACTTATTGGATAGTTTTACCCTCATTTACCATGCTTGCGATCAGCTACGTGCAGAAAACACCTCTTATGAACAACGTCGTAAGCAAGTGGAGTTAATACGTGAAACAGCGATGAGTGCTCTTTTCCGGCCAGAGACGCTTTATTCAGAGAAACTGAAGCATTTTTATCCTACTACCTTTGTTTTGTCTGCCCGTATGTGTATACAGGAGTTATCTATGGAAGTACTTCGCACGTTGAAGTCAGAAGGAGTAGATGTTACTTTGGTACAATCTCTGATTCCTGCGAATTTTACTTTTCCGGTCTATAAAAATGCTTTACGTTGTATTCTTTATTATTGTTATCAGTTTGTTTGTCAGAAAACATCGTCAGGCAGAATTACGGTTAGTGTGCAGGAAGAAAACGGCAAGATGTCGTTAATAATATCTGGTACGGTTGAGGTTCTTAAAGAACTACAACAACAACTGACCGGAACTCCTTCCTCTGTGTTTAATAAAGAAGATATTGATCGGTTTTTCGGTATTCAGTTGATGCTTTGTTTTGTGCAATCAGCTTTAGAGCAACTTCATACAGTTGTTCGTTATGTAGAATCTGACAGTGGCCAACATAGCCTGATGCTTACTTTCGATCCCGCCACATTAATTGAAAATCAATCGAGTGAAAAGAAAACGATTCTTTTATTAGAAGATCGTGAAGAAATGGTTTGGTTGATAACAGGATTACTTTCTGAAGAATATTTGATACATTCGGTGAAAAGTGTACAGGTGGCATTTGAGGAAATTCATCGTTCGGTTCCTGCTGTTTTTTTAGTTGATATGGCTATGTATGCGGAAGAGGAAAGTACGTTTATGGAATATGTTGGAAAGAATCGCTCGGCTTTATCGAAAACAGCTTTTATTCCTTTGCTGACATGGAAAGCAAGTTCGGTTATTCAACGCGAATTGATTAAATGGTCCGATTCCTATATTGTACTACCCTATGATATTCTCTTTCTGAAAGAAGATGTTCATAAAGCTATTTATGGTAAGCGGGAAGCCAAACAAATTTATTTGGAAGATTTGGGTGAATTGGCAGGGCAAATAGTGTGTACTACAGCAGAACAGGCTGATTTTATCCGTAAACTTTTACAAGTGATTGAACAGAATCTTGAAGAGGAAGAATTGGGTTCAACATTGATAGCCGATCGTATGGCAATGAGTCCGCGCCAGTTTTATCGTAAGTTTAAGGAAATATCTCCCATTGCTCCTAGCGATCTGATTAAAAACTATCGGATGGAGAAAGCTGCGCGCCTTTTAAGAGAGGAAGATCTTTCTATTCAGGACGTTATTGCTGATGTGGGGATATCAAGTCGTTCCTATTTTTACAAAGAATTTGCTAGAAAATTCGGTATGACACCTAAGGATTATCGAGAACAGCATAAGAATCCGTAGTTTTCTTGTACTTTATATTGTGCGCTCATTATACACAATATATTGTAACACATTGTAAATGTCTTGTTTATAATGTGCTCCCATTGTACATGTTATGTGTCTTTTGACCAATGTGATTTTGCCAGCATTTTGTCATTTCAGAGGATGATTAATGAGTGAAAAAGTGTTTAATTCGCTTTGTACTTAGCCATTGAAGGATAAGTATTCAACAGAATCATTAATTAAGAAATCATGAAACAAAACTGCATTAAAACTGTAGCAATTAGTTTGCTCGTAACATTGTCTTTGTCAACTAATGCCTCTACGAGGAAGGTAAATGTCGCGCGTAGCGTTATGGTAGGAAATGGAATTGCCAAATTTGTACCTGATGGCTTTGATGCCAAGAAAGTACCTTCTTTTGCAATTGAAAAAGAACCTCGCGAACAGGGAGCGCTTTCTTCCGGGTGGGAGCTGGTTCCCGATTTTTCACTGACTGACGGTAAAGCGAATGCATCATTAATCATACCGGAAGGTACGAGTATCTACGGAGGCGGAGAAGTTACCGGATCTCTTTTAAGAAACGGAAAAACCATAAAACTGTGGAATACCGATTCCGGAGCATACGGAGTTGATAATGGAACGCGTTTGTATCAGTCACATCCATGGATGATGGGAGTCAGGAAGGATGGAACCGCCTTTGGTATTTTGTTTGATACTACTTGGAAAGCTGAATTAAGCAGTACAGATGAGAAAATAGAGTTAAGAAGTGAAGGGGAGCTTTTTCGTGTATTTATCATTGACAGAGAATCACCGCAGGCTGTTGTTCGAGGATTATCCGAACTAACCGGTACTATGCCGATGGTTCCGCGCTGGGCTTTAGGCTATCAGCAATGCCGTTTTTCTTATACGCCTGACAGTCGTGTAATAGAAATAGCCGATACGCTTCGTTACAAGCGTATTCCGTGTGATGCAATTTGGATGGACATTGATTATATGGATGGTTATCGTATATTCACATTTAACCCGCAAGGTTTTCCTGATCCAAAAGCTGTAAATCGAGACTTGCATCTGCGTGGGTTCCATTCGGTATGGATGATTGATCCGGGAGCTAAAGCTGAAACAGGTTATTCTGTCTATGATTCGGGAACAGCAAATGATGTTTGGGTAAAAACTGTAGATGGAAAAGAATATAACGGTGATGCATGGCCGGGGAAAGTGGCATGGCCGGATTTCACAGATCCTAAAGTTTGCCAGTGGTGGGGCGGACTTTATAAAGACTTTATGGCGCAAGGCGTAGATGGGGTTTGGAACGATGTGAACGAACCGCAAGTGAGTAATACACCTACCGGAACGATGCCGGAAGATAATTTGCATAGAGGTGGAAATGGAATTCCTGCCGGAACTCATTTGCAATATCATAATGTTTACGGGTTCTTAATGGTTAAGTCATCAAGAGAAGGAATGTTAGCCGCGCAACCTAAGAAACGTCCTTTTATTCTGACTCGTTCTAATTTTTTGGGAGGGCAGCGTTATGCCGCAACATGGACAGGTGACAATGGTTCCAGTCGCGAGCATATGGAGATGTCTGTACCTATGTCGTTAACATTGGGACTGTCGGGACAACCTATGAGTGGCGCTGACATTGGTGGCTTCTTGTTCCATGCAGATGCCGATTTGTTTGGGAATTGGATTGCACTGGGAGCTTTTTACCCTTTTTCTCGCGGTCATGCTTGTGCCGGAACCAACAATAAAGAGCCTTGGGCTTTTGGAAAAGAAATAGAAGAGGTTTCCCGTATTGCTTTGGAACGCAGATATATTTTGCTACCTTATTATTATACTCTTTTGCATGAGGCTTCCACAACAGGTATGCCTATCATGCGTCCGATATTCTTTGCTGATCCAAAAGATCTTTCGTTAAGAGCGGAAGAAAAAGCATTTCTGGTTGGTGATGACCTGTTGGTAATCCCTTCATTTGCTAAAAAAACGGCGCTTCCTAAAGGAATATGGGAGGATTTGTCACTAGTAGACGGGGATAAGGATGGTAAATATCAGGCAAAATTAAAGATTCGTGGTGGTTCTATCATTCCTACCGGCAAGATAATACAGAATACCACTGAAAATTCACTGGATCCTTTGATGCTTTTGGTCTGTTTGGATGAGCAAGGCAAGGCTTCCGGAAGTATGTATTGGGATGCTGGAGACGGCTGGTCATACCAAAAAGGTGATTATAGTTTACAACAGTTTACAGCAGAACGTAATGGTAACAAAGTCATGGTGAAACTGGTTGGAAAAACAGGAAAAAGAGAACTGGAGAATAAAGGGATGGCAATTGTCAAGGTGATAACTAAACAAGGTATTCGACTGGCTAGTGGTAATCTGACAGAAGGTATTGAAGTCGGATTGTAAACAGGCTACCACCTCGTTGGGAAATAATAAATGAAAAAATATATGGAAAAGATAATTGGTATATTGATAGTTCTATTTGTGGTTGGGACTACCATGCAGTCGTGTAGTGAAGATAGTAAAGAAGAGGAAAACTTTCTCCAAAAAATTGATCCGGTGGAGCAACTGGAAGTGTTGAATACAAATAGGGAGAAAGAGCTGGTTGTGAATTTTGTGAGGAAAACCTATGTGAAAGATCTCCAGATAGAAATAGCTTATCGGAGGATAGACACCGGAAAGACGCAGGAATGGAGCATTGTTTTATTAAATGGTAATGATGTCAAATACAAAAACGGAGCAAATTATTTGCTACAAGTACCTTCAGAGGGAACGTATGAGGTAGCGGTCACTTTAGTGGGAGTCAATGGTTTGCGGTCGGAGAGTAAAAGTCAGGAAGCGGCAACCTTTGAATATGCACAAATGAAAATGTTTGATTGTGCTCATACCTTGATGACAAAGGTTATAGAGTATTATTATCACAAGGGGCCTCGGACGTGTTGGCAGACATGGTATCCTAAGGCTGACGGTTATTGGGATGGAGACGCACTTGTATGGGGACAAGGTAGTGGATTGTCTGCGTTTGTGGCAATGAGAGAAGCTTCTCTTGGTACGGGGCAGGAACGGCACTATGAGTCTTTGGACAATGATATGTTCAGTGGTATTCAGGCTTTTTGGATAGCAGATCGTGGACGTACTGCATATAGTGTGTATCCGGCAGCTGGCAACGAGCGTTTTTATGATGATAATGTATGGATTGGACTTGATATGGCGGAATGGTATATTATTACTAGAGATAAACGTTATTTGACTCAGGCTGAGGCTGTGTGGAATTATTTGGCACAGTATGGGTGGGATGAAACTTGTGGTGGCGGAGTACATTGGAGAGAATTGAACGAACCTAGTAGGTCGAAGAATACTTGTTCTACAGCTCCGACAGGGGTATTGAGTTGTATTTTATATCAGTTAACTAACAAACAAATTTATTTGGATAAAGCAAAAGAGTGTTTTAACTGGTTGCAGACTTATATGTATGATCCTAGTGATCATTTGTATTATGATAACGCTTCTCCTAAAGATGATGATCCCACTCAGGTAGGTAACATAGAGAAGAATAAGTATTCTTATAATTCTGGTCAGCCTTTGCAGTTGGCTTGTCTTCTTTATAAAATAACGCAAGAGAATTCTTATTTGAATTTAGCAAAACAAATAGCGGAAGCTTGTCACAATAAGTGGTTTAAACAGTTTCATTCGGATATTTTGAAACGTGATTTTAAAGTCCTGTCGCCCGGACACGCATGGTTTAATACTATTATGTGTCGTGGATTTTTCGAACTCTACTCCATTGACAAGAACTCATTGTATTTGGAAGATATACATAGTACGATGTTACACGCCTGGTTTGGCAAAGCACATCATAATAATGGATTGATTAATAATGAGGATTTGAGTGGTTTAAGTGGAGATATTCCGACAGAAGACGGTGGCAATAAATGGCAGATTCTACATCAGGGTGCACTTGTAGAACTGTATGCTCGTTTAGCTGTATGGGAAAAAAAACAGAATTGATTTTCTCGTCGGCAGGTATTTGGAAAAATATCTGCCGGCAAGTTATATATTCTTAGGCAAGTCGTTTATTATTATAGCTAGTCTTTTTACGTCTATTAATAGTGGAGTCGGTACCTTACCCCATTTTGTTCGGGTTTGAAAAGAGAATACAGATTTGAATTAATACTTTTCTCTTGTGTTCTCTTATTGTTCTCTTATTCTGCTTAGTGGTGCTTAATGTGTTGAATATGAGGACTTTATTTTGTGCTCTTATTGTGCTTGTTGTGCGCTTCTTTGTCAACGAAATTTTGTCTTCATTTTGTCACGCCAGAGTATATGTAATAGGTGAAAAAGAACTTATTTTGCTTTCGTTAACAAGAAAAATATATGCATAGTTAAGAATACAAATGTATTTAGTAACCTTAATAAACAAGTAAAATGAATGTATTTAGAATGAAAAAACATCACGCGAAATCGTTGCGGTGGAAGATGAACACCGATTCTTTTCTTATGAAGAGTGGATTTCTATTTTCAATTTTATTATTGTCGTTTTGTGCTGCTAGCTGTTCAGATGATGATGAACAAGGAAAAGGAAGAGCTTTCTTTCAGACTTATTGGGCATTAGATGCCAATAATTCCAGTATGCCTTGTGGCGGAACTCTTTGGACTCAATATTCGGATGCACCTGTTGGGTCGGAAGTTGGAAAGTTAGTAGATAATGATTTAGACACAAAGTACGTTACTTATCATAGTAATGTGAATATAAATTGGAATGGAAACAGTAGTGTCTCAGTAAAATCCTATTCACTTACATCGGCAGCTGATTCTCCGGAAGCAGATCCGAAATCGTGGACATTATCCGGTTCTTCTGACAATCAAAAATGGGTAGTACTGGACACTCAGAAAGATCAGACTTTCGCAGAACGAAAACAGACGAAAACGTATGCTGTAGAAAATGAAGAAGAATATAGATATTATAGATTGAGCATACAAAGTAATCATGGGGCAAGTTCTACTCAACTCGCAGAGTTGTCATTGGCAGCATCTGCTTTCGTTGGAGACATTGATGATTTGATGTCGAAATCTTCCGGAAGTACGTATAGTCCGGATAATGTGATGGGTACTCAGCATGCCGAGTCGGATTTGTCCGTTACGCAGGAAAAATTGCTGTGGTTGAAAGATCCGAATAAAGAACCGGATCCTTTTGCCGGATTGAGTTGGGCTGGTTTCCAAGTCTCCAATCTTTATCCTTTTGGCGAACCTTGTCCGGCAGATGTAAACCAACATTCCATTGGTGACTGCTGTTTGTGTGCGGTGATGGGTTCTTTGTCTTACGTTTATCCGGGATTTATCAAGAATATTATTAAGAATAATGGCAACCAGACATTTACGGTGAAGCTGTACGATCCGAAAGGACAGCAGATCGAAGTCGGAGTAAGTAATCTGTTCGTGGGTACGAGTGGAAGTTTGGGCGCAAGTTCCGGCAAGAGCGGTCAGCCCACATGGTCTACAGTTCTTGAAAAGGCAGTCATCAAGTGGTTTCAAGCGTTTAGAAACACGTCGGACATTGGCGGTATCGGTTCGGAATATGCAGCAGCTATCATCACCGGTAATGGCTCCAGTTTTGCTTTTGCTCCGGAAAAATTAACTCCTGCCGAGCTGCAACGTGCCGTGTCGGTTTCACTGAAGAGAGGAAAACTGGTGGTAGGAGGATTCACTAAAAGCGATGTTCCTGTCGACGGTAAGTATAAAACTGTTTCTGCACATGCTTATACCGTGTCTTTGCCTGTGGATGATACGATGCTTTTCGTCATGCGTAATCCATGGGGTGCAGTGCCTACTATTAGTGGTGGACATGACGGGACGGGCGACGGCATGTTGTTCATCAAGGATGATAATACGGTTCCGCCGCTTATCGATCTCCGTATAATGGAACCGGGAGCAGCAGAAGAATTTGGAGTAGGAGGAAATTTATCTCCTTATACACCGCCTTCTTATACTCCGATGCCAATGCGCATCGCTCCTCATTTATTAAGAACTGGAAGGTAGTTTGATTTAATATTTGAATATACTCATATCCTGTAAAACGCAGGACTCAAAAGATCTTATTTATATGTTAAACTTAAAATTAATATTAACCTTAATTATACATTAAAGTATGAAAAATGTAATTCAAAGCATTTTGGGAACATTCTTTTTTGCTTCTCTAGCTGTCCCGGTTTGGAGTTTGCCAACTGATGGTATGGCTGCATCTTTGCGGGAAGCTTCCGTAGAGAGTACTTTGGAAGTGCAACAGCAGAAAGGAGTTCGTGTAACGGGAATGGTTACTGATAAGGATAAGAATCCATTGCCGGGAGTAACGATTGTTGTAGCTAATGTTGCAAACCCTTCGGGGGCAGTGACAGATGTTGACGGTTTGTTTCAAATAACCGTTCCGGCCAAAAATTCTACATTGGAGTTTTCTTATATTGGATTTAAGAAGAAATCTGTTTCGTTAAATGGATCGAAGTTACTCAATGTAGTTCTGGAGGAAGACGCTTCGGAGTTGGAGGAAGTTGTAATTACCGGTTATGGTAGCCAGAAGAAAGCGTCTATCATCGGTTCTATTGAGACGATTCAACCACAGCAACTGCAATTTGGTACAAGTCGTACATTAAGTAACAACTTAGCGGGTAAGTTAAGTGGTGTAATTGCTATTCAGCGTAGTGGTGAACCGGGGTATGATGATTCTAACTTCTGGATTCGTGGTATTAGTTCTTTTTCGGGCAGTAATTCTCCATTGATCTTGGTGGATGGTATTGCACGAGATCTTAATAACGTAGATGTAGCCGAGATTGAAAGTTTTTCTATTTTGAAAGATGCGTCGGCTAGTGCCATGTATGGTGTACGTGGTGCTAATGGTGTAATCGTCATCACAACGAAACACGGTCAAATTGGTGCACCCCAGGTAAGAGTACACGTAGAACATTCTATTAATCAACCTACCAAATTCCCAGATTTTTTGGATGCACCGGATTATATGACGTTACTCAACCAACTGGCTGCACAGGATGGAGCGATATTACCTTTTGATCAAACGCGTATTGATCGTACCCGTAGCGGATATGATCCCGATCTTTATCCGAACGTAAACTGGATTGATGCAATTACAAAAGATTATGCTTACACAACCAAAGGTAATTTGGAGGTAAGTGGTGGTTCTGATTTCTTGCGTTACTGTATCGTAGCTTCATATTTTAATGAGTCGGGTATTCTGCAACAAGATAAAACATTGCCGGTAGATAATTCTACGGACAATAATCAGTTCAATATGCGTTCGAATATTGATATGAACGTAACCAAAACTACCTTGATGCGTGTAAATATTGGTGGTTTTCTGAATCGTTTCAGGAAACAACGTTGCAGCACAGACCAAGCTTTTTCCGAAGCTTTCGAGACTTTACCTTTTGTGCACCCGGCACGTTATAGCGACGGTTCCATTCCTCGTGAAATGAATAGAGCTAACCCGTGGAGGACTGCGACGCAGGGAGGGTATGACTTCACTACCTCGTCCAAGATTCAGACTTTATTTTCTGTAGAACAAGACTTGAGACAGATTACGCCGGGATTGAAAGCTAAAGGTATCTTCAGTTTCGACCGTTGGAACAGTAGCAGGAGGTCGCGTACCAGCAATACTCCTACCGTACATCCGGCGACAGGGCGTGATGCAGAAGGTAATTTGGTGTATACGTCGTATGATGTGGGCGATGAATCAATGGGTAGTGAAACCGGCACTGAATATGGTAATACCAATGTTTATTTTGAGTTTAACTTGAATTATAGCCGTAAGTTCGGAAAGAACGATATTGATGCTTTGCTTCTTTATAATCAACAGGCTTATGACGACGGTTCTATTCAGGATTATCGTAAACAAGGGTTTGCAGGACGTTTGTCTTATACATACGATAGCCGTTATGTAGCTGAATTCAACTTCGGTTATAATGGTTCGGAAAATTTCGCCAAAGGTCATCGTTTCGGTTTCTTTCCTTCCGTAGCATTAGGTTGGTTGATGAGTGAAGAACCGTGGATGGAGCCTTTGAAAAACACTTTTGATAAGATTAAATTCCGTGCTAGTATGGGACAAGCAGGTAACGATAATATTGGTGGTCGTCGTTTTGCTTATTTGACTACACTAAAAACAGATGCCAGCGGATATACTTGGGGGACTACAGGACAAAAGAACTACGATAAAGGTATTACAGAAGGCGAGATTGGTGTGACAAATCTGACTTGGGAAACAGCTACTAAATCAAATCTTGGTCTGGAAGTTGGTTTGTGGAACGCGTTGGATATTACAGTAGATGTTTTCCGTGAAAAACGTAAGAATATCTTTATGCAACGTCGTATTATTCCTACACAAACAGGTTTTATCACAAATCCTTGGGCTAACTATGGAAAAGTAACGAATGGCGGTATGGAGGTTTCGATTAATTTGCACAAGCAACTTAATAAAGACTGGTTTACATCTTTCTATGGGAATTTTACTTTTGCCAAGAATCGTGTAGACGAGTATGACGAGGCTCCTTCTAAAATTGGTACTTATCGCGGACAGACAGGGCGCTCTATGAATGAACTTTGGGGGCTTACCGCTGAACGTTTGTTCACTGCAGACGATTTTGAGTCTGATGGTTCATTGAAATTCGGTATTCCAAAACAAGAGGTGGGTGCTGACAAACTTTATCCGGGTGACATTAAATATGTTGATATGAATGGAGACGGTAAAATTACTGAAGAAGACGAAGGTTATATTGGCGGAACGGAAGATCCGCGTATCGTTTACGGTTTTGGCGGTGTTATAGCTTATAAGAACATAGATTTTAATTTCTTCTTTCAAGGTACTGCCGACGCTCATCGTGTGATTGGTAATTCAACCATCTTCTTGCCAGGTAGTGGTACAACTGTGCAGGGGAATGCTTATTCTGAAAATCTGGATGATCGTTGGACGGATGATAATCAAGATCCGTATGCTTTTTGGCCTCGCCTTACATATGGTCCTAACAAGAACAACTATCGTGCTTCTACTTGGTGGAAGAAGGATATGAGTTTCTTACGTTTGAAAACTGTAGAAATCGGATATACTTTCCCGAAGAAATGGATGGAAAAAATTTACTCTAAGGGGGCGCGCGTATTTGTCAGCGGTAACAACCTCTTATGTTTCTCTCCTTTCAAATTGTGGGATCCGGAACTTGGTACTAATAATGGTTTGAAATATCCGATGAACCGTTCTATTTTGTTTGGTATTGATATTAATTTCTAAACTAAACCTCAAAAACAATTTTATGAGACATCTCAATTTTTCAAAATATATGGTAGCGGGTCTTATGGCGGCTTCGCTGCTTACGACAAATACTTCGTGTGCAGATTATCTTGATAAAGAACCTGACACGGAACTGGACATCGAAATGGTGTTTTCCAATAGAGATAAGGTGTATCAATGGTTGGCTTTTGTGTACAACACAATTCATGAGCCTGATAAATGGCGTATCTGGAAAGATGGTTACGAAGTGTTTGCTGATGACCTGACTCCTTCAAAGCGCTGGGAGCAATGGGATGGTAAAACCACCATTCCTAAAATCTTTGGTGAATGGACTGTCAATTCGACATGGGATGGCGATTTTTGGCGTATGATGCCGCAATATATCCGTCACGGATATATTTTTCAACAACGTGCCTATGCTTTGCCGGATAGTGATTTGCCACAGAGTGAAATAGATAATATGAAGATGGAAGTTAAGTTCCTAACTGCTTATGCTTGGTGGCAGTTGGCTGAAAACTATGGTGCTATTCCTTTTAAACCGGATTATATCACCCCTAGTGATTTCACCTTGTCTGATTTGATGATTGGACAAAGTCCTTTTGATGAAGTAGTAGATTATTGTGATCAACAAATGTTGGAGGCCGCAAATGCACTGCCTGCTATCTACGATGATCCTTCTAAATATGGTCGTATCAATAAGATTATGGCACTGACTGTTCGTTCTCGTATGTTATTGTTTGCTGCTAGCCCTCTGGTTAATGGTAATGAATGGTACAAAGATTATCGTAATAAAGCGGGGGAACTGGTATTCAATCCGACTTACGATCCCAACAAATGGGTAAAAGCAGCCGAGGCTTGCAAGCTTTGTATTGATGAAGCGGAAAAAGCAGGATACAAACTGTATGTTGAAACAGGTCCTACCGGTGAGAACGATCCATTCATGTCTACCTATAATGTCCATATCAAGAAATGGAGTGAAGGAAACCGAGAAATTACTTTCCCGGTAACAAAAGGAAACGGTTACTTTGATTTTTTCCTTTATGGAGCTTCCACACGTGAATTCAGTGGCGGTGGTGGTCAAGGAGTCTATCAAGGATTGGTTGATGCATTTTTCACAAGAAGGGGATTACCTATTCTTGAGGATGAATCTTATTCAGAAAAGGGATTCTCGGAAAATGTAGATAAACGTAATACTAGCTGGTCTTATGGTACCGGTAAAGAGGGAGAAATAACTGCTGCCGGAATCTATAAGATGTATTGCAACCGCGAACCTCGTTTTTATAATGCTGTTTCTTTCCATGGATCTTGGCAAGAATGTGCGAAGCGTCCGTATGACTTCTTCTACAACGGAAAAGACAATATTCGTACCAGCTCGCCTCATGATGCTCCTCAAAATGGTTATTTGGTTCGTAAGAGTCTTTGTATGACCGATAACAAAAAAACAGGTGTATATACTAGTCGTCAAGGTTTCACTTATCGGTTGGCTTTCACTTATTTGGATTATGCCGAAGCTAATAATGAGGCCTATGATACAAGTGCTGCCCGTGAATTGTGCTTAAAATATTTAAATAAGGTAAGAGAACGGGCAGGTGTGCGTCAGTACACATTTGACGCTGTCTCTGACTTGGATGAGAATTTTATACATATAGAGAACACGCAAGCAGCTGTGCGTAAAGTTGTCAAAGCTGAACGTCGTGTAGAACTTTGTTTGGAGAACAATCGCTGGTACGATCTTCGTCGTTGGAAAGATGTGGAAAATACACCGGAAATGATTGGTGATGATTATGGTATGAATTCAGAGGGAACTACCAATGAGACTTTCTTCAAACGTACCGTTTATCAGACTCGTGTATGGAAAAGATGTTACTATTGGATGCCAGTCTTTATTGATGAATATGAGAAGAACCCGAATTTGGTGCAAACTCCGTTCTGGCTCGAATAGTGAATAACAATCAATTATTTAATGAAGTAAAAAATTATGAAGAAGATATTCTATCAAATAATGGGGTTGTGCAGCATATTAGGAGTGGCGACAGCCTGTAATGAAGATCCAGAGTACTTCACGCTGGACGAACAGCCTGACGAGATGCATATTGTAGCTTCTACCGATAAGCTGGTGTTGGATAAAGGAAAGGAAGACGAAACTGCGATAACCTTTACTTGGGATGCCGCTAGTAGTCCGGTCAATGAGACTGACTTAGTGACCTACTCGTTACGTTTGTATGCTACGGCAAATAAAAGTGCAAATAATACCGATTTTTATGAATTGGATACTGATCGGAAAAAGAGTTTCACGCATGATGAACTTAATGCTATTATTGGTACTTGGGTGTTGCCGGGGCAAGAGGTTAAAGTTACTGCACAAGTCGTTTGTACCGTTCATAATGCGGACAAATACATAAAGCCGGAATCGTCCACGGTAGAATTTACTGTGTCGGGTTATGAGAAGTATCCTACTTATATTTACATTCACATGACAGATAATGAGGGTAAAGTCTCAACTCAACGGCTAGGACAACGCAACATGGGAACCGGTATTTATGAGGGTACATTTGATGTGACTCCTTGTGCGTATCATTTTATTACAGTAGCAGGTGGAGATTATCCTGCCTACGGTAATAGTGGAGATGGTCTTCATATGGTCTATTTGAATGAGGGTGAAATTACAGAATTTACTAATACAGAAACAGGACGTCGCACTTTCATTGTGGACACTAATAACGATTATAATGATTGCCGTATGATGGAAATTTTAGAACTACCTGTTCCTGAAACAATGTATATGGTAGGTAATGGTTGTTCTGTTGGTTGGACTCTTAATAGTGGTGATGGTCTTTTCAAAATAGAGAATGCTCGTAATCCACACCTGTATTCTTGGACAGGTGAGTTCAATGCTGGCGGTGAAATAAAAATCAGTCTTGGAGGTTCAAGTTGGGGTGAAGATCCGTTCTTCTTTGCTCCGGAGGCCGCTACCGATCCGTTAACAAATCATGACTTGACAAAGTATCGTCTGGAAAAAGATGGCGGTGACCTCAAGTGGGTTCCTACTGTAAGTGGTCGTTACAAGTTTACTTTCTGTTTGGATGTGAAAGATATGCATACAGAGTTTGTTCCTGCAAACTAATAAAAGAATGGAAGCCGGAAGAATTCCGGCTTCAAAACTTGAATACTATAAATCTTGATTACAATGAAACATTTATATCGTTTGGTAGTATCTTTACTACTATTTGTGGGCTTTCAGTCTTGCGTTGACGAAAATGGGGCCGGTGTTCCTTCACCTAAAAGTTTAATTATAGAGGCCGATGAGTATACGTTGGACATGACAGATCTTACCACTCCTCAATTTATAGCTTTCCGTTGGGTAGATGTAGGTAATGCCACTTATACGGTAGCATTTACTAAAGCCAGTGATTCTGATACAGAGAATATTGTCACAGAAGTCTTGAACAACGAGGTGACAGTTGAAGAAGAACTTAATGTGTTGAGTATGACCATAAGTAAAGTTCAATTAAAAGACTACTTGACAAAAGCTGGCTTTACACAAACAGGTACCTATGATGTTGTTATTAGCATCACTGCAACTCCTATTGATCTGTCTATTTCTACTGCTTTAGCCGAAGAAGGCAGTGTGAAAACGGCTGTCATTCATGTTACCAGAGATTGATTCTGTGTAAATTCAAACATCTCTTCTTTCTTTTTTTGTATTTTTGCATGAAAAGTGGAAGAGATGCCTTAATATTCTAAACCAAACCAATTATTCATTATTCAAAATTCAAGCAGATGAAGAACTTTTACTTGTTCTTTTTGATAACTTTCTTTTCAATTTCCTTGGGTGCACAAGAAAAATCGAATAACGTTGCCTATGAGGATACGAATGTACGTTTTACAGTCATTTCTGACGGTACAATTCGTATGGAGTATGCTCCTGATGGTAAATTCATTAATCAACACTCTTTCTTGGCTGTAGAACGTAATTATCCGGCAGTTAAATTCAAACTAAAGAAAGGTGCATGGATTGAGCTTTCTACCTCTAAAATGAAACTGCGTTATAAAAAAAATAGTGGTGCTTTCACTGCCGAGAATCTTCAGATTTCTTCGATGAAAGGGTTGACACCTGCTTTCGTTTGGAAGCCAGGTATGAAGCAACAGTATAATCTGAAAGGCACGACTCGTACACTTGACGGATGGGACGGGGATAAGTGTTGGGGGCACAAAGCGGATTTGGAAGATGGGCTTCTTGCTAAAGACGGGTGGACTTGCTTAGATGACTCCAACAATTTTCTTTTCGATGGTGATGCGGATAACTGGAATTGGGTGAAGACTCGTGAACATGTTGAGGGGGCTCAAGACTGGTATTTTATGGCTTATGGACATGATTATAAAGCTGCATTGAAAGACTATACTCTTTTTGCCGGCCGTATGCCTCTTCCTCCCCGTTATGCTTTCGGTTATTGGTGGAGTCGTTATTGGATGTATAGTGATCATGAATTGCGAGAATTATGCAAGAATTTTGAAAACTATAATATTCCTTTGGATGTGCTTGTAATAGATATGGACTGGCATTATACAGATAAGGGACGGGGGAGTTGGACCGGATGGACATGGAACAAAGAGTTGTTTCCTGATTATCGTAAACTCCTTAAAGATTTGAAAGCTGACAATGGACTACGTGTTACCCTTAACCTGCATCCTGCAGAAGGAGTCCGTAGTTACGAAGAACAATATGAAGCTGTGGCGCGTGATAATGGAGTGGATCCGGCTACTAAACAGGAAATACCTTGGATATCTTCAAAAAAGAGTTTCATAAAAAGTATGTTCAAGAATGTTCTAATGCCTATGAACAATGCCGGAATAGATTTTTGGTGGCTGGATTGGCAGCAGGAACCATTTGATAAAGAAGTGAAAAATCTAAGTAATACTTGGTGGCTGAATTATATATTTTTCTCCCAAATGGAGCGTGAACGTCAGACGCGTCCATTGATTTATCATCGTTGGGGAGGACTTGGAAATCATCGTTATCAGGTGGGCTTTTCGGGTGATACATTTATTTCCTGGGCTAGTCTCGATTACCAGACTTACTTCAACTCTACTGCCAGTAATGTACTTTATGGTTATTGGAGTCATGATATAGGAGGTCACCAGGGTGTAGACCATATTGATCCGGAATTGTATGTTCGTTGGATGCAATTTGGCGCTTTTAGTCCTATTTTACGTTCACATAGTACGAAGATTGCTGGTTTGACAAAAGAGCCTTGGGTATTTAGTAATGAGGTATCTGATATTTTGCGTGGCATCATTCGCCAGCGTTATAATATGGTACCTTATATTTACACAATGGCTCGTGAGGCTTATGAAACAGGACTGTCACTCTGTCGCCCAATGTATTATGATTATCCGGAAACGCAAGAAGCTTATGATTACCGCAATCAATATATGTTTGGTAATGATGTAATGGTAGCTCCTGCAACTTCACCTATGAAGGATGGTTATACCGAAGTGAAAGTATGGCTTCCGGAGGGACAATGGTATGAATTTGCTTCCGGAAAGACGTTGCAAGGGGGACAAGTATTGACTCGTTATTTCGCTCTTGACGAATACCCCATTTATATTAAAGCAGGTGCGGTACTGCCGATGTACAACGATAAAGTGATGAATCTGAACGGTAAGGATGAAACGATTGTTTTGAATGTTATTCCGGGTAAGACTTCTTCTGAATTTACATTGTACGAGGACAATGGCGATGATAAAAATTATCAGAAGGAATTTGCTACGACTGCTATTCACTCTGAAAAGACGGGCTCAAAACTGACGCTAACTATTAGTCCGCGTAAAGGTTCTTATAAGGAAATGCCTGCACAACGTTCTTATCAGGTAAAGGTTCTTGCTTCGGCTATACCTGAAAGTGTGACAGTAGACGGACAGAAACAAGATTTCGTTTACCTGAATGAAGAATTCGCTCTGTTGGTAGATATTCCGCAGAAAGATTGTAATAGAGAAAAAGTGGTTGCAATTGAATATCCTGTTTCCGAAGTCAATTTGGATGGATTATTTGGTGCTGCCAAACGTGTAGCTAAGGCGATGGAGAAATTGAAATATCGTAATTCTTATATTGTTTTTCAACCGGACTTTTGCAAATTGGGCAGCATCAAGGAGGCTATACGTTACACACCAGAGAATTTGGATGATTTGTCTGCTGAGTTTTGGAAGAGTTATAAAAACTTGCCTGCCCTGTTGAAAGATGTTCAAAAACTAAATGAGGATGAGGTGAAATGGTTCTTACAGTTGATTAAATATGAACAATAAATAGATTTCTTTTCGTGCTCGCTTATGAATATCACCGAATAAAGTAATATATAATATTATACTTAATTCACAAACCATGAATAAAAAGAAACTCTTGTCTCTCGGAGGTGCCCTGTTATTGGGCACTTATTTCCTTTTCGCGCAGAAACAACCTGTCGACTACGTGAATCCTTTGATGGGAACCGACTCTAAAATCTCGTTATCCAATGGGAATACATATCCTGCTATCGCATTGCCGTGGGGGATGAATTTCTGGATGCCGCAGACTGGCAAAATGGGTGATGGCTGGGCATATACTTACGCTTCGGATAAAATCCGTGGCTTCAAGCAAACCCACCAGCCTAGTCCCTGGATCAATGACTACGGACAGTTTTCAATCATGCCAATGACGGGACGATTGAGAATTGATCAGGAGCAGCGTGCCTGCTGGTTCTCGCATAAGGCAGAGAAGGCAACTCCTTATTATTATAGTGTTTATTTGTCAGAATATAATCTGACAACGGAAATTGCTCCGACAGAACGTTGTGCTTATTTCCGGTTCACTTTTCCCGAAACGAAAGATGCGTATATCGTGATAGATGCTTTTGATCGCGGTTCGTATGTGAAGGTGATCCCCGAAGAAAACAAAATCGTGGGATATACGACACGCAACAGCGGCGGCGTTCCACGGAACTTTAAGAACTATTTCGTGATAGAGTTCGACAAACCTTTCACGTTCAATAAAGTCTGGGCAGACTATCATACGGTAGAAAAACATCTGGAGTTGCAGTCCAATCATGTGGGAGCAGCTATCGGTTTTTCCACGAAGAAAGGCGAACAGGTGCATGCCAAGGTCGCTTCCTCGTTCATCAGCCCCGAACAGGCAGAACTGAACTTGAAGGAAATCGGCAAGAAAACCTTCGAGCAGACGAAGGAAGCAGGGCGTAAGGCTTGGAACGACGTGCTGGGACGCATCAAGATAGAAGACAATGATGAAAACCGTATGTGTACATTCTACTCCTGTCTGTATCGTTCCGTGCTTTTCCCCCGTATGTTCTATGAAGTAAATGCGCAGGGCGAAACAGTTCATTACAGTCCTTACAACGGCGAAGTCCGTCCGGGCTATATGTTTACCGATACCGGATTCTGGGATACCTTCCGTTGCCTGTTTCCGTTTGTGAACCTTGTATATCCTTCCATGGGAGAAAAAATGCAGGAAGGTTTGTTGAATACTTATCAGGAAAGCGGCTTTTTTCCCGAATGGGCTAGTCCGGGACACAGAGGGTGTATGGTTGGCAACAACTCTGCTTCAGTAGTGGCGGATGCCTTTATGAAGAATGTAACCAAAGCGGATGCAGAAAAAATGTACGAAGGCTTACTGAAAGGTGCCAACAGTGTACATCCGCGAGTTTCCACTACCGGACGTCGTGGATATGAATATTATAATAAAATGGGTTACGTACCATACGATGTAAAGATCAATGAGAGTGCTGCACGTACGCTGGAATATGCTTATGATGACTGGTGTATCTATCGTATGGGCGAGAAACTGGGACGTCCTGCCGAGGAACTGGACGTTTATAAAAAAAGAAGTCAGAACTATCGCAACCTGTTTGATCCGGAAACGAAACTGATGCGTGGAAAGAATGCCGACGGTACGTTCCAGTCTCCTTTTAATCCCTTTAAATGGGGAGATGCTTTTACCGAAGGAAATAGCTGGCACTATACCTGGTCGGTGTTCCATGACGTACAAGGATTGGTCGACCTGATGGGGGGCAAGAAGGTGTTTGTCAGTATGCTTGATTCCGTATTCAGTCTTCCACCGGTATTCGATGACAGTTACTACGGTGGAGTCATCCATGAAATCCGCGAAATGGAAATTGCCAATATGGGGAATTACGCGCATGGTAATCAACCGATCCAACACATGATTTACCTGTATAATTATGCCGGTGAACCTTGGAAAGCACAATACTGGTTGCGTGAGGTTATGACTCGCCTGTACTTTGCTACCCCGGATGGTTATTGCGGTGATGAGGATAACGGACAGACTTCAGCCTGGTATGTCTTTACGGCATTAGGTTTCTATCCGGTATGTCCGGGCAGCAATGAATATGTGCTGGGAGCTCCCTATTTCAAAAAGACAACTATTACATTGGAAAACGGGAAGAAGCTGGAAATCTCTGCTCCCAAGAACAGTGATGAAAACCGTTATATCCGTTCATTGAACTATAATGGCAAGAACTATACGAAGAACTATTTGAACCATTTTGATTTATTAAAGGGCGGGCGACTGCTATTTAATATGGATAATAAACCCAATATGGGAAGAGGTGTGAATGAATCAGATTATCCGTATTCTTTCTCTCGCGACTAAAACTAACTGGATATGGGTATAAAGAAGAGATTAGGGATAATGGCTATGGCGGCGGTTACAGTATCGTCCGCCATGGCTCAACAACCAGTGGATTATGTGAATCCGATAATTGGTACTAATGGTATGGGGCATACCTTTCCCGGTGCTTGCACACCTTTCGGATGGGTACAGTTGAGCCCGGATACAGACACAATTCCACATAACGTAAACGGAGCCTATCAGAAGAACGCCTATGAGTATTGCGCCGGTTATCAATATCGTGATAAGACAATTGTGGGTTTTAGCCATACACACCTTAGCGGAACCGGACATTCGGACCTGGGCGATATTTTACTGATGCCTGCCGTAGGTGAACTGAAACTGAATCCCGGCAGGGCGGATTACCCGGACGAAGGATACCGTTCCCGTTTCAGCCATGCCACGGAAAAAGCTGCTCCCGGATATTATGAAGTGATGCTGGATGATTATGGCATTAAGGCGCAGTTGACTGCAACGCAACGTGTGGGTATACATAAATATACCTTCCCGAAAGGAAAAGACGGTCATCTGATTCTGGACTTGGTACATGGTATCTATAATTATGACGGTAAGGTACTATGGGCAAACCTGCGGGTTGAAAATGATACCTTGCTTACGGGCTATCGCATAACAAACGGATGGGCAAGAACCAACTATACTTATTTTGCAATTTCTCTTTCACAACCTATAAGGGAATATGGGTATAAGGACAAAGAAAAAGTGCGTTATAATGGCTTCTGGCGTCGTTTCAATATGGAAAAGAATTTTCCGGAGATTACAGGACGCAAGATTGTGGCTTACTTCAACTTTGATACAGTCAAAGAATCCGAACTGGTCGTAAAGGTGGCATTGTCGGCTGTCAGTACCGAGGGAGCTATCAAGAATCTACATGCCGAAGCTTCCAGAAAAAGCTTTGAAGAACTGGCAGAAGCCGCCCGAACGGACTGGAACAATGAACTCGATCATTTTGAGGCGGAAGGAACTGCAGACCAGAAAGCAATGCTCTACACTTCGCTTTATCATACGATGATTAATCCATCGGTCTATATGGACGTAGACGGATCTTATCGTGGCTTGGATCACAATATCCATCAGGCAAAAGGCTTCACCAACTACACGATATTTTCACTCTGGGATACCTACCGTGCGGAACATCCGTTCCTGAATCTAGTGAAGCCGGAACGTAGTGTGGACATGGTGGAGTCAATGATTAAGCATGAACAGCAAAGTGTGCACAGGATGTTGCCTGTCTGGAGTCTGATGGGTAATGAGAACTGGTGTATGAGTGGCTACCATGCCGTATCGGTGTTGGCGGATGCCATAACTAAAGGAATTTTTTCCAATGTAGACGAGGCTTTGGACGCAATGGTCAGTACTTCTACTGTACCTTATTACGAAGGAGTGGCGGACTATATGAAACTGGGCTATATCCCGTTGGACAAAAGCGGTACGGCAGCTTCCTCCACGTTGGAATATGCGTATGATGACTGGACCATCTATCAGACTGCCTTAAAATCCGGAAAGAAAGAGATTGCCGAAACGTATCGGAAGCGTGCTTTGAACTACCGTAATATCTATGACACGATGATTGGTTTTGCCCGTCCCCGATTTAGTGACGGTTCATTCAAGAAGGACTTTGATGTGTTGCAGACCTATGGTGAGGGGTTCATTGAGGGAAATTCCTGGAACTTCTCTTTCCATGTGCCTCATGACGTATTTGGCATGATGGACCTGATGGGAGGGGAGAGAGTGTTTGTAGACAAACTGGATAAGCTGTTCTCTATGCATCTGCCGGAAAAGTACTATGAACACAACGAGGATATAACGGAAGAATGCCTGGTTGGCGGATATGTGCATGGCAATGAACCCAGCCATCATATTCCTTATCTCTATGCATGGACCTCTGAACCTTGGAAAACACAGTACTGGTTGCGTGAAATCCTGAATAAGATGTATCGTAATGACATCAACGGACTGGGTGGCAATGACGACTGCGGACAGATGTCTGCTTGGTATCTTTTCTCCGTAATGGGTTTCTATCCGGTTTGTCCCGGAACAGACGAGTATGTACTGGGAGCCCCGTATTTGCCTTATCTGAAGCTGAAACTTCCCAATGGCAATACATTGGAAATCAAAGCACCGGGCGTCAGTGACAAGAAGCGTTATGTTCAGTCTCTGAAACTGAACGGGAAAGTATATGATAAGATGTATATTACGCATGAGGATATATTGAAAGGTGGAGTATTGGAGTTTAAGATGTCAGCATCGCCCAACAAGCGTCGTGGCCTGACGAAAGAAGACAAACCTTACTCGTTAACCGACGGAATCAATAAATAATAAAATAAAGATATGAAAAAGAGAAACTTGATCTATGTTACCTGTATGCTAATCGCTATGGGAGCTTGTTCTGCAACTTCAAAGAATCAGGCTGAAGTTGTGACTGACACATGGGGAAAATATAATGTGGGCACTATCCTGTTTGAAGATAAAGCACCGGAAACGAAAGGTTCTGATGTCTATCACCGGATTATTCCCGATGCGGAATCGTATATCAAGGCCCAGGCACGTGAGGTATTGGCCACCCTTTATAATTCTCCGGATGATAGTATTCCGACAGTGAACAAGATACATTATACGTTGGAAGATATTGAAGGAGTTTCAGCTAAAGGTGGCGGTAATGGTGATGTCACAATCTTCTATAGCACGCGGCATATTGAGAAATCATTTGCGAAGAATGATACGGCAAAGCTGTTTTTCGAAACGCGCGGAGTATTGCTGCACGAACTGACACATGCCTATCAGCTGGAACCGCAAGGAATTGGTTCTTATGGGACTAACCGTGTTTTCTGGGCATTTATTGAAGGTATGGCCGATGCTGTACGTGTGGCAAACGGTGGTTTCGATGGTCCTAATGCCCGTCCAAAAGGTGGGAACTATATGGACGGTTATCGTACGGCCGGTTATTTCTTTGTCTGGCTGCGTGATAACAAAGACCCTGAATTCTTGCGTAAGTTCAATCGCAGTACGTTGGAGGTGGTGCCTTGGTCGTTTGATGGTGCTATCAAACATATTTTAGGGAATGAATATAATATTGATGAACTGTGGCACGAATATCAAGTTGCGGTAGGAGATGTACAAGCACAATAAGAATAAATATGGCTAGTAGATTGGGTAAAAAGAGATTGTTTTTGGTTTGGTCGTGTCTGGTGAGTATTTTGCCGGGCATGGCTCAAACCGAGAAACTGATTGATTATGTGAATCCATTTGTGGGAACAGATGGTTATGGTAATGTGTATCCGGGTGCGCAGATTCCTTTCGGAGGAATTCAGATGAGTCCGGACACAGATAGTAAATACTATGATGCGGCTTCTGGTTATAAATATAATCATTCCACCTTGTTGGGATTCAGCCTGACTCATTTAAGCGGGACTGGTATACCTGATTTGGGAGACTTTCTGTTTATTCCCGGAACAGGAGAGATGAAACTGGATCCAGGGACACGTGAGGAGCCGGAAAAGGGATACCGTTCACGTTATTCTCATGAGAAGGAATGGGCATCACCTAATTATTATGCGGTGGAGCTGTCAGATTATGGAGTAAAGGCTGAAATGACGTCAGGAGTACGTAGTGGTATGTTTCGCTTCACCTATCCTCAATCGGATAAAGCTTTTATTATGATCGATATGAACCATACTTTATGGCAATCTTGTGAATGGGCGAATCTGCGCATGGAAAATGATTCCACCATCACCGGATATAAACTGGTAAAAGGCTGGGGACCGGAACGGCATATTTATTTCACGGCTACTTTCTCTAAAAAGTTGACTGGTTTGCGCTTTATGCAGAATAAGAAACCGGTGATTTACAATACCTCCCGGTTTCGTAGCAGCTATGAAGCCTGGGGAAAGAATTTGATGGCTTGCATCTCTTTTGATACGAAAGCCGGAGAGGAAGTGATTGTAAAAACTGCTATTTCATCGGTCAGCACAAACGGGGCAAAGAACAATATGGCGGAACTTGCCGGACTCGCTTTCGATGAACTGAAAGCTAAAGGAGAAGCACTGTGGGAAAAAGAACTTGGAAAATATACCCTTACTGCCGACCGTAAAACGAAAAGAACATTCTATACGTCGGCTTATCATGCGGCTTTGCATCCGTTCATCTTTCAGGATGTAGACGGGCAGTTTCGAGGATTAGATAAAAATATAGAGAAAGCCGAAGGATTTACCAACTATACGGTATTCTCTCTTTGGGATACCTACCGGGCTTTGCATCCCTGGTTCAATCTGGTGCAGCAGGAAGTGAATGTCGATATTGCCAATTCCATGTTGGCTCATTATGATAAAAGTGTGGAGAAAATGCTGCCTGTCTGGTCGTTTTATGGAAATGAGACTTGGTGTATGATTGGTTATCATGCAGTTTCCGTATTGGCTGACATGATTGTGAAGGGAGTAAAAGGGTTCGATTACGAACGTGCGTATGAGGCTATGAAGACCACGGCGATGAATCCGAATTATGACTGTTTGCCGGAGTATCGTATGATGGGATATGTGCCTTTCGATAAAGAGGCGGAATCAGTATCTAAAACATTGGAATATGCGTATGATGATTATTGTATGGCACAGGCTGCCAAGGCTTTGGGTAAAGAGGATGATTATCGTTATTTCTTGAATCGTGCACTCTCTTATCAGACTTTGATTGATCCGGAAACGAAGTATATGCGTGGCAAGGACAGTCAGGGAAACTGGCGTACACCGTTTACTCCGGTAGCTTATCAGGGCCCCGGATCTGTAAATGGATGGGGGGATATTACGGAAGGCTTTACTGTACAATATACCTGGTACGTACCACAAGATGTACAAGGATATATCAACGAAGCTGGCGAAAACTGGTTCCGCAACCGGTTGGACGAACTGTTCACAGTAGAGTTGCCGGATGACATTCCGGGAGCACATGATATTCAAGGCCGTATCGGAGCCTATTGGCATGGAAATGAACCTTGCCATCATGTAGCGTATCTTTATAATTACTTGAAAGAACCTTGGAAATGTCAGAAGTGGGTACGGACGATTGCTGACCGTTTCTATGGCGATACTCCGGATGCATTAAGTGGCAATGACGATTGCGGACAGATGTCGGCTTGGTATATGTTCAATTGCATAGGCTTTTACCCGGTGGCTCCTTCAAGCAATATGTATAACATCGGTTCTCCTTGCGTTGAGGCAATAACTGTTCGGATGAGTAACGGAAAGGTGATTGAAATGGTAGCAGATAATTGGTCGCCGAAGAATGTGTATGTAAAGGAATTGTATGTGAACGGCAAGAAGTATGACAAGTCTTATTTGAAATATGAGGATATACGTGATGGCGTGAAACTACGTTTTGTCATGAGCAGTAAACCGAACTATAAGCGTGCGGTATCGGATGAAGCGGTAGCTCCTTCTTTGTCGTTGCCTGGAAAGACAATGAAATATCAGGCAAATTTTTCAGAAAAGAAAAAGAGTGGTAATCCTGTTTTTAAAGGTTGGTATGCCGATCCCGAAGGAGTCGTGTTTGGAGATGAATATTGGATCTATCCTACGTATTCGGCACCTTATGATGAACAAACCTTTATGGATGCCTTTTCGTCTAAAGACTTGGTGAACTGGACAAAGCATCCGAAAGTCATATCAAAAGAGAATATCAGTTGGCTTCGTCGTGCTCTTTGGGCGCCAGCGGTGCTTTCAGCGAATGATAAGTATTATTTGTTTTTCGGAGCTAATGATATTCAGAATAATAATGAAGTAGGAGGGATTGGTGTTGCTACGTCAGATAGTCCTGCCGGACCTTTTAAGGATGCTTTGGGTAAGCCGCTGATTGATAAGATCGTTCATGGGGCTCAACCTATCGATCAGTTTGTATTCAAGGATGATGACGGGCAATATTACATGTATTATGGTGGCTGGGGACATTGTAATATGGTGAAAATGGCTCCTGACTTATTGAGTATTGTTCCTTTTGAGGACGGAACGATGTATAAGGAAGTCACTCCGGAAAACTATGTAGAAGGACCATTTATGTTGAAACGTAATGGAAAATATTATTTCATGTGGTCGGAAGGTGGCTGGGGACTCCCGAACTATAGTGTAGCATATTCCATTTCAGATTCTCCCTTTGGTCCGTTCAAAAGGGTTGGTAAAATCCTGGAACAGGATCTTTCGGTAGCTACCGGAGCAGGACATCATTCGGTGATAAAAGGAGCCGGAGAAGATGAATGGTATATTGTTTATCATCGTCGTCCGTTAGGTGAAACAGCAGCAAATAGTCGTGCAACTTGTATTGATCGAATGTATTTTGATGAAAACGGGTATATTAAACCAGTGAAAATGACTTTTGAAGGAGTATTACCCAGTCCGCTTGATAGTACGAAGTGATGTTTTTATTACATTTGCCAATGTAAAACGATTATTAATTAAATATCTAAATCATGAGAAGATATATTCTGTTAGTTGTGTGTTTGTGCTTAGTTTCACTACTTCATGCGCAGAACCGGTTAGAGTTGGTTTCTCCCAATGGAGAGCTGAAAGTGTCCTTGAATCTCTCGGATAAAATCTATTATAGTATAGATTATAACGGAGATGTATTGTTGAAAGACAATTCTCTTTTGTTGGTTCTGAAAAATCAAGTGTTGGGACAGAACCCTAAGTTGCGTCGTCAGAAGCAATGGAGTGTCGACGAGCAATTAACTCCTATTGTTCCTTTGAAATATTCGAAAGTCAATAATCGTTATAATCAATTGCTACTGACCTTTAAAGATTATTCAGTAGAATTCCGTGCTTTTGACGATGGAGTTGCTTACCGGTTTATTACCTCACAAAAAGGTGATGTTGAAGTAATGAACGAAGAGTTTGCTATCAACTTCCCGTCGGATTATCTTCTTCACTTGCAACAACCGGGAAGTTTCCATACAGCTTATGAGGAACCTTACACACATGTTCAAAGTAATGCGTGGAAGCCTGAAGAACGGATAGCTGTTTTGCCGGTATTGATTGACACACAAAAAGACTATAAAATATTAATCAGCGAGTCGGATTTGGCTGATTATCCATGTATGTTTCTCAAAGGAACGGGCACGAACGGAGCAATTTCTGTTTTTCCTAAAGCTCCGCTTGCGTTTGCCGAAAACAGTGATCGTAGTGTGAAGATTACTCAAGAAGCTGATTACATTGCTAAAACAAAAGGTACGAGAAATTATCCTTGGCGTTACTTTGTGATAAGTAAAAATGATAAGCAGTTGATTGAGAACACAATGACTTATAAACTGGCTGAAAAGAATCAACTGCAGGATGTTTCATGGATTAAGCCGGGACAGGTAAGCTGGGAATGGTGGAATGACGCTTCTCCTTACGGACCGGATGTGGATTTTGTTTCCGGTTATAACTTGGATACTTATAAGTATTACATTGATTTTGCTTCTAAATTTGGTATTCCATATATCATTATGGATGAAGGCTGGGCTAAAAGTACGCGTGATCCTTATACGCCTAATCCCAAAGTAGACTTGCACGAGTTGATTCGTTATGGCAAAGAAAAAAATGTAGGGATTGTGCTTTGGTTGACATGGTTGACTGTAGAAAACAATTTTGATCTCTTTAAGACTTTCAATGAATGGGGAGTAAAAGGACTAAAGATTGATTTTATGGACAGAAGCGATCAGTGGATGGTCAACTATTACGAACGGGTAGCCCGGGAAGCAGCCAAACATCATTTGTTTGTCGATTTTCATGGTTCTTTCAAACCTGCTGGGCTGGAATATAAATATCCGAATGTACTGTCTTACGAAGGAGTGCGTGGCATGGAACAAATGGGCGGTTGTTATCCGGATAATAGTTTGTATTTACCATTTATGCGTAATGCTGTCGGTCCGATGGATTATACTCCCGGAGCGATGATTAGTATGCAGCCTAATGTGTATCGGTCGGAACGTCCTAATGCTGCAAGTATCGGAACACGTGCTTATCAGTTGGCACTCTTTGTGGTTTTTGAGAGTGGTCTGCAGATGTTGGCGGATAATCCTACTCTTTATTATCGTAATGAAGATTGTACCCGTTTCATTACACAAGTTCCCGTAACATGGGACGAGACTGTGGCATTGGAAGCTAAAGCGGGTGAATACGTCATTGTAGCAAAACGGAAAGGCGATAAGTGGTTTATAGGAGGAATGACTAACAATGGTGAAAAGGAACGTGAGTTTACCATAAAGTTAGATTTCTTGAATAAAGATCGTTCTTATCAAATGACATCTTTTGAGGATGGTATCAACGCAGGACGTCAGGCGATGGATTATCGTTGCAAGTCATCCCAGGTGAAAGCCGGGGAGCAGCTAACTATAAAGATGGTTAGAAACGGTGGCTTTGCAGCTGTCATTGAATGATGGCACATATTCTAACTTTCCATACATAAAAATGGAAATCATCTTTCAATCTATCACCATCCTTCTGAAACACCTTGTTCATCGAGCTTTCAGGGCGGTGATAGATTGTTCTCCACCTATCACCTAATCATTCATCTATCACCGTCTGAAATGAACATGCCTGCATATAAACATAAACTGGTATGTAAATAGAAGTTTCAACAGGGGATACTTTTGGTTTCACGGCTTGAAACAAAGTGTTTTACCGCTTGAAACTGTTTGTTTCAAGCGTTGAAACCAATCGTTTCACGGTACGAAACACTTTGTTTTGCTATTTGTTCTAAGAAGGCAATGCTTCGGAATCAACGTTTTCTCTTAGAGAACCACTCTTTAAACTCTGCTACTCGGGCTTTACTGACAAGTATTTTTTCTTTGATTCCTGAATAATACAAGTTAATGGACAGGCGGCTGTTGAACCATAAATCAATATCTTTAATAGCTTCTCGCGAAATAAGATATTGGCGGTTAGCCCGAAAGAAAAGAGAAGGATTGAGACACTCCGTAAGTTCATCTAATGTTTGAGAAAAACAGTATTCGGTTTCATCGGTTAAGACTACTTTGACCTGACAGTCCTTAATATAAAACAATTGTATCATATCTACAGAAACGGGCAATAGTTTGTCTCCTTTGCTAGGAATAAGGAAATGACTTTTATAGTTTTCCTGCTTTTGGAGTGAATGTATCAGTTTCAGTAGCTCATTCTCCTGTTGTGGAAAAGGAAACTGGTGTTTGTCAGCAGCATCCTGTAAACTTTGCAGCTTATCGAAAGCGTGTTCTATGTCTTCCTTACCGATGGGTTTTAATAAGTAGTCGATGCTGTTTACTTTAAATGCGCGTAATGCATATTCATCATAGGCAGTTGTAAAGATAATCGGACAAGTAATATTGATATGATTGAATATCTCGAAGGCGGAACCATCTGCCAGGTGAATATCCATGAATACCAGTTCCGGCATCGGATGAGAACTGAACCATTCGATAGTGGAACTGATACTATCCAGTATGGTCACGATTTCTCCATTCGGTTTTATCTCATTAAGCAGTGAAGTCAGGTTTCGTACTGCTGCTTTTTCGTCTTCTATAATGACAATCTTCATGGTGATTATTGTTCTAGTTGTGATTTTTCAATCAAAGGAATACAAACAGTAAACTCTTTGTCCTCCGTTATTTGTATATCCCGTTTAAACAAGAGCCTGTATCGCTTGGCAAGGTTGGCAAGTCCGATACCGGTTCCGGAAGTTGCAGTCCATTTGGGCTGAATGTCGTTGCTGATAGACAAATTGCCGTTATCGTCCGTCGTGATATGAATGGTCAACGGCTTCCGGTTGCTGATTTCGTTGTGCTTTACTGCATTCTCAATCAACACTTGCACCGCCATTGGAGGGAGGAGATATTCTTCGTAGGCATTGCTTATCTGTATGTCGAATTGTAGATTGTTCTCAAAACGCATCTTTAATAGAAATATATAAGCGGAAACAAATTCCATTTCTTCCCGGAGACTGACACATTGTGACTCATTACTTTGCAAAGTATACCTTAGTACCCGGGAGAGTTCCTGAATGTAATCCTGCGCTTTATCCTGATTTTCGCGTACCAGCGAACGCAGGGTATTCAGCGAGTTGAACAGCATGTGTGGGTTCAGCTGATTCTTCAGTACTTCATACTGATTGCGGAGATTCTCTGCCTGAAGCTGTTCGTTCTCAATAAGTACCAGTTGCTGCTTGAATATAAGATGAATGATACAGCAACTACTGGTGACGAGACATGCCACAATAAAATCCCGCAATGGATGCAAATAATGATGTACCATGGCATCGATGGCCGGAATATCAAACGTTCTGTGAAGGAAAACAAAAAACTGTCCTGACAAGTTACTCAATATCCATGTCACGATAAAGGAAAGCAAAATCTTTGTCCCTGTAATTTTAATGGAAGCCTGGTTGAAATGAAACAAACGGGTATTGATGGCAAAAAGTAACAATAGCGACAGAAAGGTAAACAGTATTTCGTTTGCCACATCTATAAACTTCATCCCTGGGAATAAGGAATGACTTTCGAAACGGTCGAAAAGAGATACTGATTCAGGAAAATGAATCAGTACAGCAACCGCAAAGGAGATGATGACTGTGGAAAGTATATATTTATCTTTTTTTATTGCTTTGGCTATCATACAACAAAGATAGTGGTAAATTATGAGTTACCGGTTATAAAATGTCAATGCTGTTGTCACAGTTGGTCAATTATTATTTCTGAATGTGTGCCGTGACATACATACCGGGGCGGAATTGTACATTTTCCTCCTTGATGGAAGCATATACCTCGAGCGAACGATTGGTTTCGTCTACTTTTTGTCCGATGGAAATCACGATACCGTGAAAGGTTTGTGTCCCCATTCCGTTTACACGAAACTGTACCGGGCTGCCGACTTGTATGTCTGCAAGATCTTTCTCGTAAGTAGTCAGGCAAAGCATCGGGCTGCTTTTATCGATAAGTTCGCAAAGTGCTTCTCCCGGATTGATATATTTGCCGATATTTATCGCTACATTAGCGGCATAACCACTAATGGGGGCTTTGACTTCCAGTAGCGGTTGTATTCCGTTCTTAAGTAATGCCTCCGTTTGAACGCCTAAAAGAGAAAGTTGTGCAGCAGCGGCGTCCTGGCGACTCTTCATGGAGAGAAAGTCCGCTTTACTTTGCTGGAATTTCTTTTGAGAAGCTGCTTGTTCGGCAGACAGATTTTTTTGCCGTTCGTATTCAGCTAAGAGATATTCGGTCTGTGCGTGACTGTCCAGATAAGTTTGTTGCAGGGTGATGAACTCCGGATTCTCTAACGTGGCGATTACACTGTTTGCAGCCACCCATTGCCCTGGGAGCAGAGAAGCCTTTTTTACAATGCCTCCCATGGTCAAAGCAATGGTTGCCTGACGTTGAGGAGGAAGAACGATTCGTCCGTTGAACGAAACCTGATTAGGCTTTGAGGTAGCTGAAGTGATGGCATCCACTTCGGGTTGTGCGATGGTATCTGCTATCGTTTCGGCAACGGGAATTGCGGCGAATTCGTTATTTGTAGTTTGCTGGTTTCCTTTGCAAGCCGTTAGAACTAGTAAAAGGATGGGATAAACTATCTTTTTCATATCTTATGTTTTATAATAATTATTCTGGGTGATGTATGTCATTCAATGTCTCGATTTTCCACCTACTTGAAAAGTTCATATTCCAGTGCAGCAATATTGTATTGGTAGACTGTTTCAATATAGCCTCTGCGGATCTCTCTGGCGGTGGTAATCGACTGTATATATTCGGCAATGCCTGTTTCGCTCTGCTGCAATTGCAGGTTGGCTGCCTTTGTCAGTTCGTCCGCTTCTTTCAGGGCAGAAGAGGTATAATATCGTAAACTCTCATTATTTCTGCGGAGGGATGCTTCCAGTTCGAGTGTTTTATTTCTTAACTCCCGGATGTTGGCATCTGCCTGTATTTGCGCTGAAGTGGCAGTTAGCCGTGCCTGCTTCACTTTGCTCTTTTGTGGCAGGAAGTAGATGGGGAAAGAAACCCCGATCATCCAGGCATTCAGATTCTTAAGTGGGAGAATGTCCTGACGTGTATACCCCACACTGATTTCAGGAAAGAAATGGCTCTGCTCTACACGGAGCATTGCTTTCGCTTCATCTGCCTGGCTTTGAAAGTAGGCAGTATGTGCTCCCGACAGGTTTCCATCCAAAATGCCGGTATAGAATAAGGATAAAGTGGAATCCGCCGGAACAATGGGATCGTTGGAGTAGCAACTCCATTGGAAACCTGCCAATGCCATTTTCTCTTCTTCTTTTGCTTGGAACCAGCGGTTATGCAGATCGGCAGCTATGGTGGTCATCATATTTTTCTCTAGCAAGGTAATCTCTCCTTGTTGGTATCGTAATTCTCCGATGCGCTGCAGTTCTTCTGCCATTTTATCCTGATCCCGATACATTGAACAGAGATTAGTGGCATATTGGTAGTAGGCCCACGCCCTTTTCACTTCTGCTGTGATTTCTTTCTCTACCATCTGCCGATAATAGGTGTTCGTTTTTACCTGACGGTTGACTAACGCATTCTTGTAGAATGGCGTTAGAAGAGAGCCCAGGCTTTGCTCGAAAGCCAGTTCCTTGTCTTTTTTGTTTTCTCCGTTAAGTTGACCCCAGGAATAGCTGAACGAGGTAGGCGTTGCTTCTATCACTTCTCCGCGAGTGGCTTTGGCTTGTTGAATAGCATTATTGGCTATTTTCAGGCGAGGATGATTTTGTTTGGCTATTTCTATCGCCTGTTCGAGACTGACTGTTTGTGTCTGTTGAGCGGAAACGAACGCGGGAAGAAACAAGAACAGGAGACACAATCCCCCGAAAGGCCAGCGTAGTTTGATTCCCGGACGTCTCCAAGTAGCAAATGAATTTACAATTTTGTAAAACACCGGAATGATGAGTAAAGTCAGTACGGTAGAAATAATCAAGCCACCGATGACCACTGTTGCCAACGGACGTTGTACTTCTGCGCCGGCTGAAGTGGCTATTGCCATCGGGACGAATCCCAAAGATGCAACCAGTCCTGTCAGGAATACAGGACGGAGCAAGTGTGGAGTCCCTCTTTTGATAATCTGGTTTGTAGTCATGGAATAGGTATTTTGTTTACGAAGTTCGTTGAAGTGATTTACCATCAGGATACCATTCAATACTGCTACCCCGAACAAAGCGATGAATCCTACTCCGGCCGATATGCTAAACGGAAGTCCGCGTAGCCAAAGTGCGGCGATACCACCGATGAGCGATAGGGGGACGGTTGAGAATACCATCAGGGTATAGGTGATGTTCTTGAATGCGAAGAACAGAATCAATAGAATGAGCATTAATGCCACGGGGATGACTACCAGTAAGGTATTGATGGCATTTTGCAAGTTCTCGAACTGGCCGCCGTATTCGAAGTAATATCCCGGCTTCAGTTTGATGTTCTTGTTCAGTGTCTCTTGAATATTGGCGACAACTTGCTGGATATCTGCGTCACGCACATTGACACCGATGACGATGCGCCGTTTGGTTGCATCCCGGTTGATTTGCAGTGGCCCACTGACAAGGTCGATGCTTGCTACCTCTCCAACAGGGATTTGAATTCCTTCCGAAGTGCGTACAAACAACTTATCAAGATTCAAGTCGGCCACTTTCTCTTGGTCAAGCCGGACCACGAGATCGAATCTCCGTTCGTTTTCAAAGATTACACCTGTTGACTCTCCGGCATAGGCAGTTCGGATAATGGTGTTAAGCTCTTGTATGTTGATGCCGTAACGGGCTATTTTGCCACGGTTGTATTTCACTACCAATTGAGGTAATCCCATCGTCTGCTCAACGATGACATCTGCTGCTCCCGGCACTTTTTCTACAAAAGTAGCTGCTTCTTTGGCTCTTTCATATAATTCGTGCGTGTCTTCTCCATATAATTTGATGGCAATATCTGCTTTCGCTCCCGTCATCAGCTCGTTGAAGCGAAGCTGTATCGGTTGCGAGAAGTTGAATTCGGCACGTTCGGAGAGCGGAGCAAGTGCATCTTTCATTTTATCCACCATTTCTGCACGGCTTCCGGCACTTGTCCATTCTTTGAATGGTTTCATGATAATCATCACATCGGCGTCTTCCACCGCCATCGGGTCAGTGGGAACTTCCGCCGTTCCTATTTTGGCTACAACATGTTTGATTTCAGGGAATTTATCCATTAATGCTTTCTCTGCTAAGCGGGATACTTCGATACTTTCGGTCAGCGAACTTCCTGCGGGTAGTGTCATTTGCATGGCAAAATCACCTTCGTCCAAAGTGGGAATGAACTCTGCTCCCAGGCGGGTAAAGAGAAAAAGTGAACCGATCAGCGCGGAGAAGGCTATGATGACGGTACGCCATTTGTAACGAAGACAGGCGCGCAGGGTGTGCTGGTAGATCTTGTTCAGTTTCTCGAAGAAGCGGTCGGCAAGGGTGGGTTTCACAACAATGGTATGCTTCAGAAAGAGGGAGGCCATCATAGGAACATAAGTCAGTGAAAGAATTAAGGCTCCGATAATGCAGAACACAAGTGTTTTGGCCATGGGGGTGAAGTATTTCCCTTCAATCCCGTTCAATGTAAGGATGGGGAAGAAGACGATAAGGATAATCAACACTGCAAAAGTGGCCGAACGTGCAACGCCGGAAGCTCCTTTTTCCACTTCTTTGTCCATCTCTTTGCGGGTCAGTGTGCGGCCTCGGAATTGTTTTCCGTAAATGTGGGCGAGGATACCTTCCAATATAACGATAGAGCCATCTACTACAATACCAAAGTCAATGGCACCGAGACTCATTAGATTGGCGGTGACATTGAATACACGCATCATGATAAAAGCGAAAAGCATTGCCAGCGGGATGACGGATGCGACAATCAGTCCGGCACGGAGGTTGCCGAGGAAGAGGATGAGTACAAGGAAGACGATAACCGCTCCTTCAATCAGGTTGTTGACAACCGTAGAGATGTTCCGGTTTACCAGTTCCGAACGGTTCAAGTAAGGTTCTATACTGACTCCTTCGGGTAATAGCTGCTGTATTTTTTCTACCCGTTTTTCGAGTTCTTGAGTCACTACATTTGCGTTGGCACCTTTCAGCATCATGGCAATTCCGCCGACACACTCGCCCTCACCATCCTTTGTCATGGCACCGAAACGCTTTGGAGAACCGAAGCGGACAACTCCTACATCACTGATATGTACCGGAATCCCATTCCGGTTGGTCACTACAATCTGTTCAATATCCTTGATGCGGGTAATCATACCTTCAGACCGGATATAGTAGGCGTTCTTTATCTTCTCAATGTAGCTTCCGCCGGTATTTTGGTTGTTGCTGCTAAGTGCTTCGAACACCTCGCCGATAGTGATATTCAAAGAGAACAGGGCGTCCGGATCGACGGCTACTTCATATTGTTTCAAGTAACCGCCGAAACTATTGATTTCTACTATACCGGGTATACCGGACAACTGACGTTTCACCATCCAATCTTGAATGGTGCGGAGCTCCATTGCGTCATATTTCTTCTCATATCCGGGAGCTACCTTCAATATATACTGGTAAATCTCTCCCAGACCGGTAGTGATGGGCATCATCTCCGGTGTTCCGAGCTCGGAGGGAATTTCGCTTGTTACGCTTTGTATTTGTTCATTTATCAGCTGCCGTGCATCGAGTGTGGGGACACTTTCTTTAAAAACGACCGTTACGACCGATAGCCCGAAGCGGCTGACAGAACGGATATCTTCGACATTCATAATATTGCTCATCGCTATTTCGATAGGCATAGTAATGAGTTGTTCCACCTCTTGTGGTGCGAGTGTAGGGGATACGGTCACTATTTGTACCTGATTATTGGTAATGTCGGGCACGGCATCGATAGGTAGTGTCAGCATCGCATAGATACCTCCGATAAACAGGAAGAGAGTAGTGAGTCCTACAAATAGTTTCTTCTTGATTGAAAAACGTACAATAGCTGTAAACATGATTTTCGTTGTATTATTATTTCACAGTACAAAATTACTGCCTATCTTCATCCGTTATCACTAAGAATAAATGAAGCGGAAAGATTGTGGGGTGAAGTGACGGATTGGGGAATTGAAAGATGTAAAATCATAGTTCTTGTTTCACTGCTGAACAAACATTTCTTTCAGTTTACTCGTTTAATATAAAAACAAACTAAATGTATATTCAGCATGAAAACATTCGTCTTGATGATGGTAAGCCTGTTGTTTGCAATTTCTTCGGAAGCGCAAAACAAGTCTTTTTATGATTTTACAGTGAAAACTATTGATGGTAAGGACTTTCCTCTTTCTTCACTGAAAGGTAAGAAAGTGCTGGTAGTCAACGTGGCATCTAAGTGTGGGCTGACGCCCCAGTATGCTCAACTGGAGAAACTATATGAGAAATATAAAGAAAAAGACTTTGTTGTTATCGGTTTTCCGGCGAATAACTTTATGGGACAAGAACCGGGTAGTAATGAGGAAATAGCCAAGTTCTGTTCTTTGAACTATGATGTTACTTTTCCGATGATGGCTAAGATTTCCGTTAAAGGAAAAGATATGGCTCCTCTTTACCAATGGTTGACGGAGAAAAAACAGAATGGGAAAGAAAACGCACCGGTTCAGTGGAATTTTCAGAAGTTTATGATTGATGAGAACGGACATTGGGCGGGAGTTGTGTCTCCGAAAGAAAGTCCGTTCTCTGAAAAGATTATTACTTGGATAGAGAAGGAATAAGAGAGACTTTTTTCAGCTCTTCTTCGAAGTTGGGAGTGAAGATTCCTTTACCCAGATTTTCTTTTATTTCTTCGATCTTCCAAAATCGTCCACCGTCCAGTTCGTCGCTGGGATGGATTTCTTCCTCATAAACGGTTTTGTGGACAAAAACAAGCTCTTTTTCACGGCTGGATTCAAAAACATAACTGGTGAGAAGCTCCGGAGTGAAGTCTGTGATGCCTAATTCTTCACGGACTTCTCTCTTTAGGGCGATTTCTACGCTTTCGCCCAAATCAATATGTCCGCCCACAGCCGTATCCCATTTCCCCGGTTGAATATCTTTCCATTCGGGTCGTTTCTGTAAATAGATGTCTCCTTGGGTATTGAATACGTGAAGGTGAACTACCGGATGAAGCAGTTTGCTACCGCTGTGACATTCTCCGCGAGTAGCGGCTCCGGTGATATTTCCCTGTTCGTCTACGATAGGGAACATTTCCTGGTTATTATCGCTTGGCATAGTGTCTTTTATATTGCGTAAAATCTTTCGGAGAGGAGGATTTCTTATGGTATTAATAAAGAAGAATCTCCATAACTTAGGAATCGGAAATCATGCGCCATTGCATAATCATAAATTGTGCGCCAATTCCCTTTTACAAAAGCTGAAACTAAAAGCAGCAAGGTACTTTGCGGCTGATGGAAATTAGTAACCATCGCTTTCACTATTTTATAATTGTATCCCGGTGCTATGATAATCTGTGTACTGGTGTGAAGGGTTTCCAAACCATTCCTGTCGAGATATCCCAATATCTTTTGCAACGCAACAACGGGAGGAATCTGGTCGTACTTTTCATAAGGCTGCCATTGTTTGACACGTAGTTCTTCTTCCGTAGCATACGGATTTTCAGCCAATGTGACTCCAATGTGATACAGGCTTTCCAGAGTCCGTACAGAAGTAGTTCCTACTGCAATAGCACAACCGTCGTGGTCAATCAGTTTTTTGATGGTGCTCCGGTTGACCGATATATATTCCGTGTGCATTTCGTGACCTTCGATTTCTTCACTTTTTACAGGTTTGAATGTGCCTGCTCCTACATGTAGAGTTAATTCTTCAAGATCAATCCCTTTTTCTTGAAGAGCATCCAATACTCGTGGAGTAAAATGTAATCCCGCCGTAGGCGCAGCTACCGAACCTTTAATCTTAGAATAAACAGTCTGATAAGTCTCCTTGTCACTTTCTTCCGTATCCCGGTTTAAGTAAGGAGGAATAGGAAGTTCTCCGAATACTTCAAGGATATCGGCAAACGTCACTTCCGGATTATCCCATGCAAAATCTACCCAATGGCTGGTTCCTTTACATTCTCCTCGGGTAGCGGTCAGAGTAATAGGGAATCCTTTGACGGTCATTTCGCGTTTCAACTGTCCGTCTTTCCATTTCTTCAGATTGCCGATCATGCAAAGCCAGGCGGCATGTACTGTCTGTTGGAAATTCAAGACATAATCGTTTGGCTGAATCGGTTCAAGACAAAACACTTCGATCAGTGCTCCCGTCTCTTTTCGAAAATGGAGGCGTGCCTGAATGACTTTTGTATTATTGAATATCATCAGGCTGCCTTGCGGCAGATATTCCGGCAAAGACGTGAAAACATCTTCACTAACTTCTCCACGACGGTATATTAAGAGTTTGGACTGGTCGCGGGTAGGCAACGGGAATTTAGCAATACGTTCATCCGGAAGAGGATAATTGTATTCACTGATATGGATATGTCTAGGATCTTCTTTCATTGTTTTCTAAAATAAAAAGAGGTTAGAACCCATTCGGTTTCTAACCTCTTTAACCAGTCGGGGTGACTGGATTCGAACCAGCGACCACACGCCCCCCAGACGCGTACTCTAACCGGGCTGAGCTACACCCCGAATTGCGGATGCAAAAGTACAGATTAATTTTTAATTAGCAAATAAATAGTGTGAAATTTCTTCTATTATAAATTTACTATTTAGTGCTATCGGCTGGTTATTAGTAGATTGTGGGATTGTTTTGTTTGTTGGTAGAGGCAAAATAAAAAGATGTTATGGATTTATATTTAATTCCATATTGCATTTTTCAGTTTATGCAAAATGGCTGAGTTGTGGGACTAAATCATATCAATTAACCGAAAAACTTTAATAAAACTTTAATCGAATTTTCTTATCAGAATCTCATTACTGTCTTTTAATTTATGTATATATATGTATGTAAATGATAATTAATAGGTGGTTTCTGTAGTTATATTTCGTAACTTTATGTTCCGTAATTTTAAAAAGTTTCACAGAGGAATTATAGATTCACTAAATGAAAATTTGTAATTATATGAGATGTATTTATTCTTGGTTTTATGAAAAAATAGAACAATATATCGGTTTCGTGTTTCTAATTAATAAGTTGAACCTTAGTAAATTGTTTAACAGCTTTGATAAAGAAGATAAACATGGTGAGGTGGTGTGAAAATTTACATGTTAATGATTGTTTTTGTTTCTGATAAATCTATTTTTTGATGTATATATTTGTGTTGTAATATTTATAAATAATGTTTGTCAGGAGGATAAAAAATAATAATATGGCAACTATTAAGTTTGTGTTGTACAAAAGCAACAAAAGAAAAGACGGGAGTTACCCTGTATGTTTAAGAGTGTCTAAAAAAGGTAAGCTCAAGTACATTGATTTAAAATTATCATCATTAGAGGGGCAGTGGAATGAAGATACTTGCCGCTTTAAGAATGATAAGCGTGTCAATCCTAATTATGAATTATATAATGGGCTGTTGAGTCATTATGAAGACCGAAAAAATACTATCCTAAGGAAGTTTTTGGAAGAGCGTGTAGACTGGACTTTGAATCAGTTTGAATCGGAATTTCTGGGTATGTCAAGGCAGGGAAAGGTTTATGACTACTTTATGAGGCAGGTCGAGAATTTGAAAGCTACAAAACATATTGGAAATGCAAAGGTTTATGAGCGAACTCTACGTATGTTGGCAAAGTATGACCCGAAGATTAAGGAACGGGTATTTTCAGAATTGGATATAAAATATATCAATCGTTTTAATTTGGAAATGGAAAAAGACGGGTGCTGTGGCAATACCCGTAAATATTACCTTAAAACATTACGGGCGGTTATGAACAGGGCGATAAAGGAGCATGAAGCCTCATCGAAAACCTATCCATTCGGTAAAAATGGTTTTGAAATAGGTTGTTTGGAGGAAGAAACGGAGAAACGCTATTTACAGCCAAAGGATTTGGAACTTTTAAAGAATTCGCCCCAAACAAATTTTGTATTGGAGCGTGCCCGTATGCTGTTTTTATTTTCCTATTATTGTTATGGGATGAGTTTTGTTGATATGGCAAAGCTTACGACTGAAAATATAGTTGTATCGGAAGGGATAGAACATATTGTTTATAAACGGGAAAAGACGAAGAATGTCAAGAACATGAAGCCGTTAATAATACCTGTTACCCCTGCCTTGAAAGATATATTGGAGTGGTTTAAACAAAATATTTCTTTAGTAGGAAAATATCTTTTGCCTATAATAACGAAGGATTATGACGGGGAGCAACTGTATGATCATATACGTACCCGTTATCAACGCCTTAATAATAACCTGAAGAAATTAGGTAAGATATTAGGTATTGAGAAGAACCTTACCACCTATGTGAGTCGTCATACGATGGCTATGACGTTGCAAGGCAATGACGTTTCCCGAGAAACAATTAGCGCAGTATTGGGACATCGTGACATTAAAACCACCATGACATATTTGGATAGTTTGTCACAAAATGTATTGGACAGAGTTGCAATGTTATTATAATTATTAATTAAATCTTGTTTAATATGGTTTTGACATTAAAAATACCTTTGGAACAATTGATAGGTAAACTTCTTAAAGGGGAAGTGACAGCACTATCAGAAAAGAGACTCTATCTTTATGTTGAGAATTTAACAAATGGGGATAAAGGTAAACTTCGGCAAGTATTGAAAGATATAGATGATATGGTTGCTAACTGGAAGGATAGTTATTTTATATCCGTTTATGAAGAAAGGGTAGCTGCTTTTAATCGAAGTAAATTACAAATAACACCTCAAGAGTTAGATGATATTTTTCATGAAGAAAATTATTTGTTGAAGTCTGGTAAAATTGCACTGTCAGTAGATTATTTATATGAATCTATTGCAAAGTATGGCTTTATAAATGAACATCATCAGGATGCGGTAGAAAGTGCATGTTTCTATCATGACATAGAGTTTTTGCGGAAAGAGTGGGAGTATTTAGTGTTGGCTCCGATAATGTCATTACGGGATGTTGTTTGTAATATGTTGGGTATGGCTTGTGATATTCCTAAAAGTGAGTCGCAGACGTCTAGTAGACCATTAAAACGGATAGAAGATTATCCGGAGATATTTGGTCTTGGTATTTGTTGTGAATTGACAGGCTATGCAAAGCATACGATTTATAAGTGGACTCGCACAAAAGAGATACCGTGTCATCGTTCCGGCGCTAATGGGCGTAAATTGGTATTCAAACGTGATGAAATTGTAGAATGGCTGACAGCTCGGAAACAGGAAACGAAAGATGAGTTTATAAAACGCAAAGAATCGGAGTTGGCCTCCAGGTATATCTATAATAACCTATAAAAGTAGTGGTATTTGTATACATTCAAATTAATCAGTTATGTATGACACAGTAGTTTTAAAACTTCTAAAAGAGGATATAGGCGATAAGTACGATTGGAGGTCTGTCTTTAATAAGATTGACCAAACCAGCGAGTACAAGCAAGTTGAAGGTGGTAGCGGACATATAAACGGATTACGTGTCTCTGTAACGGAGAAACATGTCAGAGTCACGGGGAGCCTCTCTAAATATTTCAGAGGTACTAATCTCGATTCTTTAACCTTGTCACAAGTTGAAAAGGCTATCAAGCAATTGGGTAAGGAGCTAGGTGTTCCTATGATAGAGGCTGATGTGGAACGGGTGGATATGGCTGAAAACTTTGAAATGTCGCGTCCCCCTGAATTTTATATTTCTAAAATGCAAAGTTTGGGGGAATGTTGCCCTAATAAGTGGAAAGGGACTACCTATTTTCCTTCTAATGGGGTATTGTTACGTTTCTATGATAAGTCCAAAGAAGTGCGTAAGAAAAGGAAAAATCAGAAGAATACTCCCGGTGCTTTCTCTACAAGTGTGGAACAGAATTTATTAAGATACGAGATATGCTTTGGTAAAAAGGCAATTAGGCGGATGTTCGGTCATCAGTTAAAAGCGAAAGACTTGTATGATAAAGATATATTTTGGAGGTTGGTATCCGAGTGGCTCTACTCCTATGACGAAATAGGTATAATATCGGATAAGCTTTTTGATGTGTCTTTTGAACAGATAAAAACGCTGAGTGATTTTGAGGAGTGGTGTATTGCTATTGCTCATAGTGTTGTTGGGCTTCCTTCTTTTGTAAAAGGGCGTTTTTCTGTCAGAGAGCGGAGTCTTGGCGAATCGAATGGCAATAAAAAGGATGGACAGGATAGACAATATCATAAAAGAATACAGGATAAAATTAGAGGAGCTATGAAGCACTTTAGTGGTACTATGGGAAAAACAGAGTTGATGCAAGAATTGACAGATAAGATTGAGGCATATCTAACGGATAAGTTCGAAAACTCCCCCGATGCTTATAATGTACGGGAAGATAGTGCTTCGGTCAAATAAGCTCTCTATTAGGTTCTATGCGAGATAAACTTCTAATGGTTGGGAAATAGTGTTTGATTAGGGGTAACCCTTCTATAAAAGACTATTATGAGAGGTCATAAAAATAAAAGGAGGACTGGATATATGAAATATATCAAAGTCCTCTTTCGTCAATATACGCAGGCTATTGTCCTGCGTATATATCTTCTCTCATCTCTATTGGAAGTGTATTGCCACTTTTATTCCTTAATGGTATAATTTACTCGGTTAGGGGATAGAATGGTTAGTATCGCCCTAAAACGAGCCTCTATGATTAAGTCTGTGATGAGGTTGTTGTTGGGAGTCGATATTCTATTTCTAAGTTATCATAAAAAAGAATGGGGTACAGGTTTTCTTTCGTGGTAGATGATACCTGTAAACGATGTAATAAGCTAGTGGTAGGAGTAGAGGACAGACGGTAATATAAGAATGTCATATAGGATTAAAATAGAATGGATTGGAGTAGATATGTAGTGAAAAGGTAGGGGAAGGGCATAGTGATGAGGCTAATAGTGACGTCACATTGACAAAAGTGATATCAAAAGTTTGGGAAGCCTCATCGAAGCCTCTCTCTAAATGTTTAGTGACACATTGAACTGTCAGTCCTCGTCCTCTTCCTCGTCAGAGTTCCAACGTCTCATTAATTCACGGGTTTCGTCAGGTTCGGCAAATCGGGCTTTACCCAATTTATCAATCAGAATAAAAATAGGAAGTCCGTAATTTGTATTCCCGTTCGCCTCTTTATAAGCTGCAAAATAGACTACATAGTTTTTGTAGTTTTCCTCTTTAATCAATTCAAAATCTTCTGGTCTTGTTAGGAACTTCGTGGCTATTGCTTCTACATTCTTGTCCATATTTGTTGTTGGGTATAAATGTTTTTATTACTGGATTATGTCTTTTATCCATTCCAAAGCGTTGTCGTTTGCTTCAAAAACAAATTCTTGCCCTTTGGCTGCGGAAATAAAACAGTCCTCTTTCCAGGAATTTGCGTTATAACTTATTGGAATTTGCCGGAAAAAATCGGGTAAATTCCATACTCTCCTGCTGCATTTTTCCTTAGTAAGCACAAGTTTATCTGAAAACTGTAAGCATCCAGCTCCGGGCATTTGAGGTAAAAATGAAAGTTTGGAAGAAGTCGTATAAATGACATTTGGACTGTTCCACCTTTCCATTTTTGCATGTGGGTGTCCGTTTAACCATGCGGGGATATTGGTAGGAGTGTCAATGATTTCTCCTATTTGAAGATAGCCGTATATAACATGCCAATCTGGAGCGTCTTTTTTATAACGTAATTGTTCGGCAATATACTCCGTCTGCTTAAACCAACCAAAGAATAAAAACAAGTCTCCGATTCCTACCCCCTGTTTTTGTAGGTGTCTTAGTGCGGTCTTTTCTTGTCCGAATGTAGGTTTCCACCCTGTTAGTCTGTCCTTTATTGCCCCTCTGATATCGGGGTCTAAATGGCAGTTATATTCTTCTTCTATTTTGTTGTTGGGGCGTAAAGTATGGATGATATCGTAATATGAACTATTACCATAGTATAAATCTCTATACTTTGTTTCCATATCTGTTTTAGAGGGTATCGGCAATGACAATAATGTTCCGTCCGGTAATATTGGACTGGGCATTCCACCATATTGGGAATCAAATCCCTTTCTACTTAGTATAACTTTCATTTGGCATCAGTGTATTTGCATAGTTCAACATGTTGTTTGACGTAGTTTATAAATTCTGCGGCATCCTTTGTTATTACCCCATAACTTGTTTGCACTTTAGGAATGTTGGGACGCATCCCATCGGGGATATCCAACGGAGACAAACGACTGAAATAGTAAAATTCTTCACAGATAAGAACATATTCCCCTCTCAAATCCTTGTCCATTTTGTCTTTTCCATGGAAATTATTTTCTATCTGTATAAATTCTTTAGGGTTAGTCGGGTTTGGTTTATATATGTTGTCTCCATAACGTTGTATAACTTTAGTATCTTCTGTTTTTACAGGGCGTTTTTGTTCGTACTTTTCCCAGTATTCAGCAAAAGAAAGTTTTTGTGTCACTTTTGCTAAATAGACAAGTTTTTCTTTTCCAACTTCGGTCGGACTGTCCTTTAGTTGTTTTGAAGTCCATCCCGCAATCCAGTTTCCTATTTTGGTGTTGCGACGCATTGCAGGCTTACATGTTGCAAGTGTCAGTACTCCCAATAAAGGGTTTGGAGCAAAACGGTTGTCATGCTTCATTTTATAACTGTACAGTTTGTAATCTGTAGTTTTCATATTTGTCGGTGTTAAGAGTAAATATTGATATTTAGCTTTTATTTCCGACGAATATATCAAATATTATCTTAAAAAACGATATAAATGGGATATTTTTAATTATATTTGTCGTAATTAGTTTGTGTTGATGCTTCATCTGTGTAGATATGAAGGATAATGGGGGTATTTAGTTTAGTAAGTTTATGTATAATCAATGCAATTATATTATTATGGCAACGAATGACAACAACATTGAAAAGTCCTACGAATTTGTAATTTACGAGGGTGATAAGAAGTTTAAGCGCATGTACCAAGCGGCTTCCCCCGAGGAGCAAAAAACGTTTGGTTACGATTTTCCTAATGACGCAGATGCCCATGATTTGGAAATTGTGAGTGCGATGGAAGAATGGTTACGTGATGGACAACCCGTAGATTAATCTATAGAAATTACACTATGGCAAAGAAAGACAACAACATTGAAAAGTCCTACGAATTTGTAATTTTCGAGGGTGATAAGAAGTTTAAACGCATGTACCAAGCCGCTTCTCCAGAGGAACGCAAGAAGTTTGGTTACGATGTACCAAACGATGCTGATGACGCAGACTTGGAAATTACCCGTTTGAAGAACGAATGGTTGCGTGATGGTAAACCAGTAGATTAATTTGTCTTATGAATCAAAATAAAGCATTGGGGATTGCCTATAAGGCTCATATTGGACAGTTAGACAAAGGTGGCAGTCCGTATATATTGCATCCAGTCAGAGTTGCTTTACACTGTCAAACAGAGGATGAAAAGATAGTAGCATTGTTGCATGATGTTGTAGAAGATACTTCCATAACATTTGAGGATTTAAAAACGGAAGGGTTGGATGACAGGTTACTGGAGGCTTTAAAATGTCTGACTAAAGAAGAGGGTGAAGATTATAAAGCGTTTATTGAACGTGTCTCTACTAATCGTTTGGCTACAAAGGTTAAAATACAAGACCTGAAAGATAATATGGATGTAACTCGTTTGAATGGTAAGGCACATTGGAAGTTGGAAACATATAAAGAAGCGTTGGAGTATCTCGAACGGTGCTCAAATAAGAAAGTTTTATATGTAGATATGGATAATGTATTGGTAAACTTCCAATCGGGCATAGACGCCTTAAATGAGGACTTAAAAAGCCGATATGTGGGGTGCTATGATGAAGTCCCTAATATATTTGCAAAAATGCAACCCAATGAAGGAGCAATAGATGCCATGAATCGTTTAAAAGACAAATACGACATTTACATTTTATCAACAGCACCATGGGATAACCCAAGTGCATGGTCTGACAAGTTAGAATGGGTGAAGCGTTATTTGGGTGAAGTATGCTATAAACGTTTGATCTTGTCGCACCACAAAAACTTGAATGCAGGGGATTATTTAATAGATGACAGGAAAAAGAATGGTGCTGCCGATTTTAAAGGTGAGCTTATATTGTTCGGTTCTGAACGGTTTCCAAATTGGGAGTCTGTGGTAAGGTATTTAATGTGATAAAAACACGAAGAACGCAAAAGAGATTTTACACTGCAATTTGCTTTAGTTTGGACTAAATATCCCGAAAACTTTAATCGAATTTTAATCGGTATAAAAATAAAGGAGCTAGATAACTATCTAACTCCTTGTTTTATATATGATTGTATGATGAAAATCTTTTACTCATTTCAATGCCCCCAGACGCGTACTCTAACCGGGCTGAGCTACACCCCGAATTGCGGATGCAAAAGTACAGATTAATTTTTAATTAGCAAATAATCCGTTGATTTTTCTAGTATGAATTGTGCCGATTTATAGCTATTATTCTGATTATTAGTCTTTCTTGTGAACATACAAATCTTTATTTCAATGAGTTAGTAGTTTTTTTGATTGCCTCTTATGTGATATAAAAGTACATTTCTTTAATTTTGCTTGAATTAGAAAACAATCTGCTTATTTTTCATTTGAAAGCATTAATCCTTTTCCTGTCCTAAAAACACTATAAAAAACAGGTCAGTCTATAATAAAACGAAATAGGAAAATGATAAATGAACTAACAATCAGAGAGTTTGTTTATAAATTAATGCAAATTAAAGGTGTTTGACTTCCTTAGTATGATACTATATTTCCATTTTTGGTGCGTGGTAAATTAGGAAGTTATACATTTGTAAAAAGACTTAGTTTAGAAAGGTGTTAAATGTTAGACATTAAAAATAGAGAGACATTAGAGATATACGTCCTGGGTGACGATTTTAAATTTTATCAAAATCTGAAGTATCTTCCTTTGACTTCTTATCCTTCTAATAATCAATCAGCTTTGATTATATATTGTTTAGGTGGAAAGGCCAAAATTACAGTGCATGAAGATGTACATTGGATACAACCGGAGGAATTGATTATATTATTACCCGGACAATTTGTCTCATTTAGTGAGCCAAGTGAAGATTTCTCGACCGTTACGATGGTTATATCTACTTCACTGTTTAGTGATGCGTTAAGTGGTGTGCCCAGATTTTCTCCGCATTTCTTTTTCTACATGCGGACTCATTACTGGTATCCGCAGACGGAACGCGATATTCCCCGGATATATAATTATCTGGGTATGATAAAAGATAAAGTTACCTCTCAAGATATATATAGGCGGGAGCTGATTATTCATTTGTTGAGGTATCTGTATCTGGAACTGTTCAATGCTTATCAAAAGGAATCTACCTTGATGACTGCCCGCAGGGATACCCGTAAAGAAGAGTTGGCTAATAAATTCTTTGGGCTTATCATGAAGCATTTTAAGGAGAATAAGGATGTGGCTTTTTATGCGGATAAACTGTGTATTACTTCCAAATACCTGACTATGGTAATTAAGGAGACAAGCGGGAAGTCTGCCAAAGACTGGATTGTTGAATACATCATATTAGAAATCAAGGCTTTGTTGAAAAACACAAGCCTGAACATTCAGGAAATAGCGATTAAAACGAACTTTGCGAATCAATCGTCGCTTGGACGTTTTTTTAGAAAGCATACAGGAATGTCGCTTTCACAATATCGAATGAGTAACTTAGAACAATAGTGCGGACAATTGCCTCACAAGAGGCAATAATATCTATAGGGATTGGGAAGAGAAAGGGAATGAAGTTTATTTCATTCCCTTTTATTATGCGGTATATCTGATGTAAGATGGGTTAAATTCCCATACATTCGCGATAGAAGTCGAGCATCTCGAAGATAGTGTCCTTGTCGGCAGTCTGATTGATGCAAATGTCTCCAATATCTTTTAGTAAGGTGAAATTGATAGTACCTGAAGTATTCTTTTTATCATGCGTCATAAATGCATACAGTTGGTCATATTTCTTGCAGTCGAAAGTAAATACGCCATAATTATCCTTGATAAACTGGATCGTTTGCCTCATTTTTTCTTTCGGGAAACCTACTTTGAGATGAGAAAGATACAGTTCGCACACAATTCCCCAAGCTACTGCATATCCATGTAATACAGGACGGTTTTCTGCCAGTGCCATACTTTCGAACGCATGTCCTACAGTGTGTCCCAGATTTAATGCTTTGCGAATTCCATGTTCGAAGGGATCCTGCTCCACGATATCTTCTTTCACTTGTACCGATTGGCCTACCAATTGTTTGAGAGCTGCATAATCAATACTAGAGGAATCGAAATTGAGCAATTCTGCCCAATGTGCCGTATTGCTAATCAAACCATGCTTCAACATTTCAGCATATCCGGAGAAGAAATTGTGTGTATCTAATGTGCGCAGGAATTCAGTTTCAATCAATACACTGTTTGCCGGAGCGAAAGCACCGATTTCATTTTTCAGTCCGTTGAAGTTGATTCCTGTTTTACCCCCCACTGATGCGTCCACCATAGCGAGCAGAGTGGTTGGTATATTGATATAGGAAATGCCCCGTTTGAATGTAGCTGCGGCAAAACCTCCGAGATCTGTCACCATCCCTCCTCCAAGATTGATAAGTAAAGAGTGGCGGGTAGCCCCTTGAGTGCTTAATGCCATCCAGACGGAAGCGAGTGTTTCCAGAGTTTTATGCACATCTTCTGCTCCGATACAGATTTCTACAGCATCTTTCAACAGACCCGATTCCTTTAGAGAGGGGAGACAAAGACGCTGGGTATGCTCGTCTGTGAGGACGAATAATTTGTCATGCGGACATAGCTCAATGGCACGACCGAGGCTCGTTTCCAAGCTTTCGCAGAGAATAACTTCTTGTTTACTCATGATTCTTTTGCTTTTTTACTCTGCAAATGTATATAAAATATCTTTTTTTACTTACTTTTGTCTCATTAAAACGTTTAATCATGAAAGCATTATTACCTGTATATTGTCGTCCTTTAGGATATGTTGTCTTGTTGGTAGCTCTGTTCATCCCTTTTATTTTGGTGATGCAGGGAGTAGTAACTGATACTAATTTGTTGTTTTATAAAGAATGTACAAAGTTGTTGATGATGGCAGGATGCTTGTTAATAATCTTTGCATTAAGTAAGAATGAAAGCCGTGAAACGGAGCAAATCCGGAACTCGGCTGTTCGTAATGCCATCTTTTTGACATTCTTGTTCGTCTTTGGTGGTATGTTGTGGCGTGTTATGCAAGGAGATGTGATAAACGTCGATACTTCCTCTTTCCTGACTTTTCTGGTTTTTAATGTGCTTTGTCTGGAGTTTGGTCTGAAAAAAGCGCTTGTTGATCGATTCTTTAAAAGATAATTTTCTTTTCAATTAAACCTTTTGCGATTCGATTTGTCAAAAAGACATTGTTATTGCTACTAATATAATCGTAAATAAGGTAAATGAAAAGATTTTCAGCAGGGTTGGTGCTGATGTTGCTATGCACCTTCTCAATTTTTGCACAGAATAAGGTTATTACCGTTTCGGGACGTGTGGTGGAATCCGATACTAAAGAGCCCGCAGCGCAGGCTACAGTTCAATTGCTATCATTACCTGATAGTGCTTATGCCGCCGGTATAGCCAGTAGTAACCAGGGATGGTTTACTCTCCCCAAAGTAAAAGCCGGAAAATATGTGTTGAAAGTTTCCTATATTGGATTCCGAACCAAGCTCGTACCGGTACAATTATCTGCTAACGCCACTGATAAAAAATTGGGAACCATTACATTGGATCCGGATGCTGTCATGCTGAAGGAAGCGGTGATTACTGCCGAAGCTCCTCCTGTTACTGTAAAAGCTGACACGACAGAGTATTCTGCAGCAGCTTATCCTGTACCAGAAGGTTCAATGTTGGAAGAGTTAGTAAAGAAGATTCCTGGTGCTGAAGTTAGTGATGAAGGTAAGATTACTATAAATGGGAAAGAAATCAAAAAGATTATGGTTGATGGTAAAGAGTTTTTCTCTGATGACCCAAAAGTCTCAATGAAGAACTTACCTGCTAACATGATTGAAAAAGTAAAAGCCTATGATAAGAAAAGTGATATGGCACGTATTACAGGGATTGATGATGGTGAGGAGGAGGCTGTTTTAGATTTAACAGTGAAGAAGGGGATGAAGAAGGGATGGATAGGAAATTTGATTGCAGGTTATGGAAGTCAAGAGCGATATGAAGGTGGGGTGATGATTAGTCGCTTTAAAGATGATGCTAGTTTTTCAGTAATCGGTTCTGCTAATAATACAAATAACAAAGGTTTTTCAGAATTTGGAGATGCCGGACAGGGATTAGGAGGTGGAAATGCCGGCTCCGGTATTACAACGGCACAATCTTTGGGTATTAATTTTGCTAAAGACACAAAGAAATTTCAAATTGGAGGAAATGTTCAGTATGGGCATTCTGATAATGATGCCCGTCGTAAAACTTCTTCAGAAACATTCTTGGGCGAAACCTCTTCTTTTGCTCAGAGTGAAAACTATTCAAATCGTAATCGTCATGATTTTAGGGTTGATTTTCGTTTGGAATGGCGTCCTGATACATTGACTACAATAATTTTTCGTCCGAATGGTAGCTACTCACAGACGGAATCGAGTAATAGTTCCTGGTCAAAAACAGAAAATAACTCGCATAGCCCTGTCAATGAAAAGGAAGCTGCCTCTTCTTCTAAAAATCATAATACATCTTTTAATGGTAGTTTGATGGCTTTTCGGAGATTGAATAATAAAGGGAGAAATTTGTATTTAGGAGCACGTTTTGGTTATAGTGATAGCGAATCAGATTCTTATTCTGATTCAAGAACAGAGTTTTTTGAGTTGGATAGTATTTCTGACATCGCAAGATATACAGACCGTAATAGTGACAGCCGTAACTGGAGTATATCTGCCTCTTATACTGAACCTGTTTTTAAGAATCATTTCTTACAATTGCGTTATGAATTTGCTCATCGTAAACAGCTGTCACAGTCATTAGTATATGATAGTATTAATTACTATCCATATCCGGAATATATGGAACGCGGATATGATAATGATCTAAGCACGCGTGTGGAAAATTTCTACGATACTCATACTGCAGATATTTCTATGCGTGGTATTCATCCTAAAATGATGTATAGTGTTGGCGTTGGCTTAACTCCTCAAACGTCGTTAAGCAAAACGACTATCGGTCCTAATTACAAAAAAAACTATCCCGAACAAAATGTGCTGAATTGGGCTCCTTCAATAATGTTCCGTTATATGTTTAATAAACCATGTGTTAATGTTCCGTTATCGTGGACGGAGTAGCACTCCTAATATTGAAGATCTACAGGAAGTAATCGATATTACCGATCCAATGAATATGAGATATGGTAATCCAAACTTGAAGCCTTCATTTAACAATAGTTTCACGCTTGATTATAGGAAGTTTGTGCCAGAAGCTATGCGTAGTTATTCTGCTAATTTATATTATACAAATACATTGAATTCTGTAGCAAATAAAATGACGTATGATCCTGAAACTGGTGCACGGGTTTATAAAAAAGAGAATGTAAATGGAAATTGGCAGGCGAGAGGATATTTTTCTTTTAATACTCCATTGAAAAATAAGAAATTTACAATCTCATCTAATACAAATGCTAGGTATAGTGATGCGGTGAGTTATACAAGTGTTGGAAATAATCGAAATTTAGATCAGGAATTAAGTACCACGCATAATCTAAGTTTGGGTGAACGTTTTACGAGTAGTTACCGTAGCGAGCTATTTGATTTGTCTTTAAGTGGTTCTATCAATTATAATTTAGTTCGAAATAGTAAGCAAGAAAATAGTAACCGTGAGACGTTTGATTATTATCTAGGAGGTAATACTAACGTAAATCTTCCATGGCAGATATCTATTTCCACGGATGTAAACTGTCGGTTTAAGGATGGATATACAGGTGGGCTGAACAATAATGAAGTGTTATGGAATGCACAGATATCTAAGAATTTCTTGAAGAATAATTCTGGGACTATTCGTTTTAAAATTTATGATATCTTGAAGCAACAAAGTAGTTTATCCCGTTCTATCAGTGAGACAATGATGAGTGATACGGAATATAATACTTTGGGAAGTTATTTCATGGTGCATTTCGTATATCGTTTTAATACTTTAGGTGGAAAAGCAGGCAATAGGCATGGCTTTGGGGGAGGCCCAAGAAGAGAACATGGTTTTGGTGGCGGTGGTAGACCTATGCGTTTTTAATCAATAAAAGAATCTGGATAAAACGAAAGTCCCGGCACAACGATTCAATGTTGTTGCCGGGACTTCTTTGTTAATCCGAGAATTTACTCTATATTTGTTGTTTAGTATCCGTATGAAAGGAGATTCCTATGATTGATTGGAACTACATGCTTAGCCAGATAGCAACAGTGGCTTTTGATATTCTTTATTTTGGAGCCATTATCGGTACGATTGTCATCATCATTCTTGACAACCGGAATCCGGTTAAAACCATGGCATGGATACTCATATTACTTTTCCTTCCTATTGTCGGACTTGTCTTTTATTTTTTCTTTGGGCGGAGTCAACGTCGCGAACGTATCATTGGGCAAAAAAGCTACGACCGCTTATTGAAGAAACCAATGGCCGAATATCTCGCACAGGATTGTTCGGACGTTCCTTATGAATACTCCCGTCTTATTCAGCTTTTCCAGCAAACGAACCAAGCGTTTCCATTTGAGGGGAACCGTGTGGCAGTCTATACCGAAGGATATACTAAACTTCAATCATTGTTGCGTGAACTGCAAAAAGCGAAGCAGCATATCCACATGGAATATTACATCTTTGAAGATGACGCTATCGGGCGTATGGTCAGGGATGTGCTGATAGAAAAAGCTTCTCACGGGGTTGAAGTACGGGTTATCTATGATGATGTAGGTTGCTGGCATGTGCCTAACCGTTTTTTTGAAGAAATGCGCAATGCCGGTATTGAAGTCAGGAGCTTTTTGAAAGTACGTTTTCCCTTATTTACCAGTAGGGTGAATTACCGTAATCATAGAAAGATTGTCATTATTGACGGACGCGTGGGCTTCGTTGGGGGAATGAACCTGGCAGAACGTTATATGCGTGGCTTTTCTTGGGGGATTTGGCGCGATACGCATATCATGTTGGAAGGCAAGGCAGTGCATGGTTTACAAACAGCTTTTCTGCTTGATTGGTATTTTGTAGACCGTACGTTGATAACCGCTTCCCGTTATTTTCCGAAGATTGACTCTTGCGGAAGTTCTTTAGTGCAAATTGTCACGAGTGAGCCTATCGGGCCATGGAAAGAAATCATGCAGGGATTGACTGTTGCCATTACCAGTGCAAAAAAATATTTCTATATGCAAACACCTTATTTTTTGCCTACAGAACCAATATTAGCAGCTATGCAAACAGCAGCATTGTCTGGGGTGGATATACGTTTGATGTTACCGGAACGTGCAGATAACTGGATAACTCATCTTGGATCGCGTTCTTATTTGGCAGATGTGATGCAGGCAGGTGTTAAAGTCTATTTTTATAAGAAAGGTTTTCTACATTCTAAGCTGATGGTTTCAGATGATATGCTTTCCACTGTAGGCTCTACCAATGTTGACTTTCGTAGCTTTGAGCATAACTTTGAGGTGAATGCTTTTATGTATGACGTAGAAACTGCCCTTGAAATGAAAGAAATATTTCTTCAGGACCAGCGCGAAAGTACACAGATCTTTTTGAAGAATTGGGGCAGACGTTCGTGGAGACAAAAAGCAGCGGAGTCTATCGTGCGTTTATTGGCTCCGCTGCTTTAATAAGGATGAAATTGTATTTGGATCTTATCTGAATAGTGAGAAGTTCACACTTCCATACACCCTTCTCTCAAGGAAATGTGGATTTTCTTCGAAATTATTATCTTTTCCATGCTCCAGTACCAATAATCCTCCTTCTTTGAGAAGATTATTCTGAAAGATTAATTCGGGTATTGTTTCCAACTCTTTTAAAGCGTAGGGAGGATCGGCAAAGATGAAGTCGAACTGTTCGCGGCCATTTTTGATAAACTTGAATACATCTCCGCGTATCGGCAGACATTTGTCTGTCTGCACCTCTTTCATAATTTTGCAGATGAATGAGTGATGTGCAGGATCTTTCTCAATGCTGATAACATGGTCACATCCGCGGGATACCAATTCGATACTGATGCTTCCCGTTCCAGCAAACAAATCAAGAGCTGTTATTCCTTCTTCAAAATCGATATAGTTATTGAGTACATTAAACAGATTTTCTTTGGCGAAATCTGTCGTAGGGCGTGCTTTAAATGTCCGAGGCACGTCAAATCTTCTTCGTTTGTAAATACCGCTGATTACTCGCATGTTAATAAGGCTTGCATGTCAATATTAGTTGCAGGATTCATAATGAATACCTGTAGGATAAACTTTTTCAATTCACTCATTAAAACGTCTTTCTCCGGAAGTATTCCGGTTAGGTGTAACTCATCCCGTTCTTGATTAAACTCCAGTTGTTTCCAGGCGTACAATAAATAGTAAATACGGTCTTCTGTGTGCGTACATTCAAAGGAATTAGCCAGAAGCAGATGTCCTCGTTCAAAGCAATAGATGTCAATGCCGTCTTTGCGTATAGAAGCATACATCTTCTTACTGTTTCCCAATCTGCTTTTTACAGAAAAATAATCGATGAATGGAGTAGATTGAGAATAGAAACGAGCTTCGGGATATTGTTCATTCAAAAAGGTCTGTGCGCTTTTGTCTATGCCGAAGATGACAGCCACATTATTCTTTCTTAGAATGTTATAGAGCACCGTTTCGTTTTCTCTTTTCTGATGATTATGATAAAACAGAAGTTCCGCCTGTCCCTCCTCAAATAAGTCTAATGGCGCAATTGTAAAACGCTTGCTTGCCATCATTATATTTACCCGTTTGTAAGGATGATTTAGGAAGTCCGATTCGTGAAAGACCGCCTTTAGATTGGCTGTAAGGGATAAAGATGTGTCTATCTCTTTCTCTATTATTGAAAGCGAATCGTCATGAATCGGGTTATAGATAGAAAAAGAAAATCCATCCGTACTAAGACGGATGGATAAAGTATATTGTTTTGATTTAGTAAAATCAATCATTATTCCCAGTTACCAGCACCATTGTTTGGAGTATCGATAGAACCTACCATCAAGCCGCTATATTTGCCTAGTTTAGAATCCAGGTCTTTTAGGTTGATGATTTCTTGTTTGTCAAGTCCGCTCAAATAAGTTTCGTATGGAGCTTTCACTTCGAACAAATATACCGGAGCACCAGACTTGGCTGTGTCATTTTTCACGTTCATTTCGAATTGAGCACCATTTCCGTGAGGAATATATTTCATAGAGTCGGCATTGAATCCTTTTGGATAGATAGTATCCAATACAGCTACCCACATAGTGTCACGTTTGAAGTTTTCAAGTCCCCATTTCTTAACTTCATCGTATCTACCGGTTTTCTTTGCTTTTTCGATGATAGCCATGGCTTTCTTTTCAGTCAGTCCGTCTTCCAATTGCTTGTCAGTTAACATTCCCATCTTCATAACGAACGGCAATTTTTGATTTTTAACGAAATCAATCAGTGTGTCTAATTGGGGTGCATACATTCCGCGGTGCAGCGAACGGTATTCCTGCTGAGCCTTACGGATGTCGATCAAACGGGCAATGACTGCTTTTTCTCTTTCTTTTTTTGCGTTTTCAAAATTGATAGGACCCATAATGCTGGTGTAACAGATGTAAATCAGTGCAGCAGCACAAAGCACCAATACAATATTAAATACTGTTTTCATGATAAATTATGTTTTTAGTTGTTATATTCGCATCGCAAAAATAGAATAAATAAATTTAAATACGATAGTTCCTCGAACTTTTTTCTCGTACAAAAATGATAAATAACTATTTAGAAAGGCAAATTAAGGAAAATTTTCCTTATCAGCCAACTTTAGAGCAGGAAATTGCTGTAAAATCTCTTTCAGAGTTTCTGCTGTCCACACTGGCAGATGAAGTCTTTATCTTAAGAGGGTATGCTGGTACTGGTAAAACATCGTTGGTAGGGGCATTGGTGAAAACGATGGATCAGCTGCAGCAGAAATCTGTATTGTTGGCTCCTACAGGACGTGCGGCAAAAGTTTTTTCAGCGTATGCAGGACATCCGGCTTTTACTATTCATAAAAAAATATATAGACAACAATCTTTTTCTAATGAACTTAGTAACTTTTCGATCAATGACAATTTAGCTACCAATACATTGTTTATTGTCGACGAGGCTTCCATGATTTCAAACGAAGGACTGTCGGGCAGTATGTTTGGAACAGGACGTTTATTGGATGATTTGGTGCAATTTGTGTATTCGGGACAAGGTTGCCGACTCTTGTTGATGGGAGATACAGCACAGCTTCCCCCGGTAGGTGAGGAGTTGAGTCCTGCGCTTTTTGCTGATGCATTGAAAGGTTATGGACTTGAAGTACGTGAGATTGATCTTACCCAAGTGGTTCGCCAGGTGCAAGAATCCGGAATATTGTGGAATGCCACGCAGTTGAGGCAACTGATAGCGGAGGATGATTGTTATTCCTTACCTAAGATAAAAATAACAGGTTTTCCTGATATTAAACTGGTACCCGGAACTGAACTGATAGAAGAACTGACTAATTGTTACGATCATGATGGTATGGATGAAACGATTGTTGTCTGTCGATCTAATAAACGTGCGAACTTATATAATAATGGAATACGTGCACAAATTCTTTGGCGTGAAGATGAATTGAACACCGGAGATATGTTGATGATAGCCAAAAATAATTACTATTGGACAGAGAAATATAAGGAGATGGATTTTATCGCTAATGGAGAAATTGCAGTTGTCCGACGTGTTCGTCGAACTCGTGAAATATACGGTTTTCGTTTTGCCGAAGTTACTCTCCGCTTTCCTGACCAGAATGATTTTGAATTGGATGCGAATCTATTATTAGACACTTTACATTCGGACTCACCCGCATTGCCGAAAGAAGACAATGACCGATTGTTCTATACAGTACTTGAAGATTATATAGATATTCCAAACAAAAGAGACCGGATGAAAAAGATGAAAGCCGATCCGCATTACAATGCTTTGCAGGTGAAATATGCCTATGCAATAACCTGTCATAAAGCGCAAGGCGGACAATGGCAGAATGTATTTTTAGATCAGGGGTGTATGACGGATGAGTATTTGACTCCGGATTATTTCCGGTGGTTGTATACAGCTTTTACTCGGGCGACAAAAACATTGTATTTGGTGAATTATCCGAAAGAGCAGGTGGAATAATCATGTCATAGCATGAATCACAAAAAAATGGAAGGTTTTCTCATAGAAAACCTTCCAAAAGGGAGAGGAATATAAAAGGGAGTTTAGTATAAATCTGATACTTTTGTGAAAGAAAATGGTCCAACAGGATGCTTATCTCCACTTTTTAGGTTATTATTGTCTTCATTTGAATCAGAACACAAAGGTACGATCATTAATTTCTTATCTGCTATTATACTTGTACCATTTAGTCCATATATGGTGAAGTTCGTATTAGATCTTAGTAATGTACTTTTTAAGAATGTGTCTGTTTTCTTTATTGTTGCAATGTTGCTTCCAAAAGATTGATAACGCCCATAAAGAGTATAAGTTTTACCATTTTCATTATAAAGTTCTTGTCCTCCAGCTACTTCTAACCTACCAGTTTGGCTATTGTATTGCATTTCGAAAGGATAGTCTTCTATTAACTCTTTAACATCTCCCCAACCATAAACATTATAAGTATGTCCCTTTTCTTTGGGTTCTATTCTTATAGTAAATTCTTCAGCACCACCGAATTGCCAATAATTTCCTTCAGCAAACCAATAAAGGGATTCGAGAGGTTTTATTTTCCATGTTCCAATATATGAGTCATAATTTATTCGTTCGACTACCTTAGGTTCTGCAGACGTTTTATCATATGTTTTTCCACTCCATACAACTTCTTCTCCATATAGTTTTTTACCGACTTCATTCAAGCCAAAACTATAATCAATAGAAGGGAGTAAATTATAAAATACCATGGCCCCATATCCATTAGATACAACTTTACCAAGATTTGTTTCTAAGAAGCTAGTTGAAGTAAAATAATTTTCGTTTTTTTGTCCCCCATCGTTCACTATGAAATTTAGATTTACAGGGCAAGGACCATACATCTCTCTTGGGACTTTTACAGTATTCTCACGATTGGTAGCATAACTTCCATATGAACCATAATACGTATAATCTATCATATCTACTACCTTTTGGTTTTCTACTACTATATCACCCGTAACTCTTGTTGTGCCATTAAGAGGAGGTGTTCCAAATTCATACACTGTAATGAGTTTGTCAGGCATTAGTCGCCGACATTCATAAATTAGTCTTGCATAATTATCTCCAGATGGAGCGTCAAATCCTTTATAGGTGTTTTGTAGATTATGTTTTTTATAATCTGCCCATTCGTCATCAAAATCTACACCATCTAATCCATAAGTCTCTACATAATATTTGATTTCTTTAGCAACACTGATTGCTGTTTCTTTGGAAAGGTTTGCAAGACCTACTCCATTACTTCCAAACATACTTAAGCAGACTTTAATACCTTTTTCTTGTAATGGGCGGATTAATTTGTCTGCGTTTTGAAATATATATTTGATATCATCTCCACATTCCAAAAATACACGCCCGGCTTCCGAACCAGATGGTTGAAAATTAAGTTTTGCTGCAAATATATGTACCACATCGAAGAACGGTTTTCCGCTTTCTTTCATTGTATACTCTCCTGCATTTAGTATATTGTCACTTTTTACTTCTATATAGCAGAAATTCTTAACCAGTCCTTTGCTTATATCAGGTATTTGTCCTTTGGGCCTAATCAAATAGATATAATTTTGATATTTCTGTTCTAATACTGTATTTCCGTTTTTTAGCTCTACACTAATAGGGAGAGCGTAAGTAATTTTACTAGAGGTACTTCCTGCTACTAATTCTACTTCAACTTTTTCAGAAGTACGTTCGCCTGCTTCAATTGTGGTCTTTCCATTATTAGTGAAAGTTACATTTTCCTGTGGATACATTTCGTAGGAAGTTCCATTTACCGAATTATATGTATCAAGTATTTTGGAATCTATCTTAAACTGTACTTCTGTATTTTGTGTTGCAGCTTCTGTCAACTGAAAATAGACTTGAGTCTTAGCAGCTTTGTCACTGAAAACTTCAATTGTTGATAGTTCCCTTGCTCCTCCTGCATTTTTAACGTAGCCATAAACGCCATAATCTTCGTATTTATCTGTATTAGGTACAGGTAATTCAATGTCATCATTGCAGGCATTAAAAAGACTTCCTGCCAATGATAATGTTGTGATTAATACTCCTAATTTTATATATTTAAAATTATTCATTGTTTTCTTTTTTTAGATTTGACATCTTTTATTTGCCTAATTCTACTTCTACCCATTCCAGATCTGTTAGAGCTGTTCCATCATTTCCGTTTTGGGTATAATCCTTGATGGCACCTCCTACTCCTTCATCAAATTTCCAATAAGCTATTAAACCTTCCGATGATGGGTCAACTGCATAGAAGTGGTCTTTCTCATTGATTTGTTCAGGAGTCAATACTTTATTCCATATACGGCATTCACTAATTTCACCACATAAGTATCGGTCGTCATTATAAGAGTAACCAATTCGGAAACTATATGGACTTTGTTCTGGAGTATCTGCAAATGGAGCACCTATATGAACGGTTCCTCCATCTCCTTCTATTCCTGCTTGTGTATTTTCATTTCTTACAAATTCTTCACCATTGACGTAAACGATGCAAGTTTTAGCATCTGCGTCGTAGGTCACTGCAAGGTGTATCCATACATCTGCTTCGATAAGTGGTCCTTTCACGCTTTTACCATCTATGCCTGGTGCTTGTAATCGGTTTGGCTCAATACCTACATCACCAATTCTTAGTAAAAAAGAACCTTCTATTCCCATTACAGTATTTAATGCACGGAATTCATGCGGTCGTATAAGAGCTTCCATTGATACTTTGCGTAAATTGTTGAGAGGCTCTGGATTTTTCCATTTAAAATAGACACAATTTTTAGTCATATTAGCTACCGTATTGATTAGTGCGGCACCTTTGAATACATAATATATTGTTCGTGCACTTTGGAGAATTCCAATGTTGGCATTATCCACTGTTACAGGTAATACATATTTTTGGTCACGATCTAACGATAGTAAATTCTCAAAAACAATTGTAATTTCACTGGATTGGACAGAACCTGCAGGAATGACAACCTCCGGTTCCGGTATTTTATAACAGTTTGTTGGCAATGCAATTGTCTGATCATAATAGCCTTCATTGTAAGTACTTACTAATGATGGATCTGCTGCTATGTGGATTGTAACATCTTCCGATTCTTGTTTAGCAATTGCTACCTTAAAACTACGCTGTTCACTGTCATTAGAACCTTTTAGGAATATGCTGTTAACTTTGATTGTATTATCTACAAATACATTGTTGTCAAAGTTTTCCATGTCATTGCAGCTTGTCAGAAAACCTGTGAGCAATGCCGCTGAAATCAGATATAAATTTACTCGTTTCATCTTTTTCTATTTTTTTGCTGCAGGGTTAATAATTTGTATAGCTTCTCTCACATATTGATAAGCATTGTTTACGTTATAATAGTCTCGTTCGATATTATAAATAGACAAACCTGCTTTCTCATAGTTGATAGCATCACCTGATACCCAGTAAGCTGCTTCTGTGAGTGCACGTTTTGCTCCATTGTCATATAATCCAGTAGTTTTATTATTAGGGTCAGTTGTGCTAACAGACACAATGAAGCTTCCAGGTACTCCTTCTTCCATGATTGCCATTTCTGCATTATAGGAAAGTTCGGTTACGGTTGTTACATTTGATGTGTTCAGGATAATGTGTCTGAATGACTCTAGTATCGTTTTATCTACTAGGTTTTGTGGCTTTCCTTCCAATGTAAATGTTTTATCTTTATGTTGTTCCATCCAAGTTTTGATAGGACTAAAGAAAGCATTTTGTATAGAGAGAAGTTCGTTTTTTTCTTCTTCCATCATATGTGAAGGGCTTTTGCCAATATATCCTATTATGAGTCCGTCGTAATTATATACGCTTGCCGGTTTCAAAGCTTCTTTTACAGCATCTTCCAAATAGGGTATAAAATCAGGTACTACGTAGTTCTCGTCTGCTTCTTGATTCGTTTTAACCATTTGATTGTATTCTTCCTCAATAGTATCGTAACTAATTGTATATACTATTTGGGTAGCCTTATTCGTACGGATATTTTCTATTTCTTTTTGTTCGAATTCTACCAGTCCGTCGGGATATATCAGGCTGACAATATCAATACTATCAGGTATATCGTTAAGATGATGTCCACGACTAAACGGTGTTTTTATACTATTATCAAAAGAAGCATATACGAATTTATGTTCTGAATCTTTGTATGTACGTAATTTCTGTAGATATTGTGCATATTGTTCAGAATTAATTTCTTTAACGTCAGGTTGATTGACCTTGATATTTTCAACGTCTGTCCAGTCATTGCAAGCAAGCAATGTGATACTTGCTATGCATACAGTTGCGATGTTTTTTATATTGTTTTTCATCATTTCAGTCTGCTTTTATTGTTCTATTCTTGGATTACAATCCCACCAAATACGAGAATGCATATAATCCCCACCTAGACTTGTTACTGCTTTTCTAATATTCTCACTATTAGTTTTGTATTCATCTTGTGGATAAGTCAGACGGCGCGGAAATTTTCCTTCTTCTATGTCTCCACCACTTTTATTTGATGCTGTACCCATTAACTTAGGATAACCTGTTCTACGGAACTCTGCCCAAGCTTCTAGCCCCAATGGAAAGTTTGCAATCCATTTTTGAGTGATAATGCGCTCAAGACTTTCTTCGAAGTTACCATCTTTCCATTGGACACTTATTGTACTTGGAGTACCACTGAAAGAATATGTTCCTAATGGGTCTTTATATGATTCTGGTGTGTTAGTGCTTACTAGGTAATCTTCTACATTCTTTGCTCCAAGCTGTTCGAAAGACAGACGTATGCCTGCTTCATAATATGCTTTTGGTGTTTTTTCTGTATCCCATCCTCTTAATGCGGCTTCTGCTCTCAAAAACATGACTTCTGCAGCATTCATCCACATGATAGGACTACTTACTTCTACTTTTACATTTGAGTAACATTGGCCTGTTTTGATAGGGTATTCATTACCTACGCGTAAGCCGTGGAATCCGTTTGTTATATTTTCAGATTCGTCAAATGTTGATGTAACGCCATAGATTTCGCGACGAGGGTCTTGATAGCCATTCATATAGGAGGATAAGTCTGCTGAAATCTTAGTTTCGCCTCCATTATAGCTATAGCATACCATATAAAATGGATTAATCGTTGCCGGCATGAAAGCATTATCACTATTTTCGGTCATTACTCCTAATTTGCCATTTGAGGTATCAATGGCTTCTTTTACCATTATTTCGGATTTTCCTTTATCAACATAGCATATACGCATAGCCATACGTAATTTCAGTGAATTAGCAAATTTAATCCATTTTTCGACATTTCCGGAGTAAACTTTATCAGCGTTGGCAGTCAGATTCTGGGTTCGGTTGATGGTCAATGTGTTGATGGCATCAGTCAGTTCATCAAACATTTTGTAATAGACTTCCTTTTCAGTATCGAATGGTGCTACTAATTTACCGTCTAGTCCTACTTGTGAATAGGGGATAGGACCATATGTGTCAGTTACACGAGACAATGCTGCAACTTTGATGATTTGAGCAATAGAAATAGGTATTACATCTTCTGTTGCCGATTTTACATCTTGCATATTTGCGTAAATATTGGGCATAACATCCAAGTATAGTTTACCTAACCATTCTTGTGAAGGATTGTAGTATGAAAATGAGTTACCCCATACTTGGGAATCTGCAAAATAACCACCCCAAGGACCACCGAGAAGACATTCTGTAAATTGATTCAAGTGTTCTTCTACAGGTACTACATAACTTTCCATTCCGATTAAAGCTGCACTTAGGTTGTAGCCGTCACGTCCCATCTCATCTTTTGTTACTTCATATGGATTGGTGTTATAATCTAGGTAGTTTCCTGTACAGGAGGTTAGTAACGTTGTTATAATTCCTCCTAACAAAATATGTTTTATAATAGAATTGTTCATATTAACCATATTCTTAATTAAAATTTAAATCTCACATTAAATCCCATACTGCGTGCACTTGGTACCATAAAGTTATCAATTCCTTGATAATAATTACCTGTAGAAGCTACTGATTCAGGATCGAATGGGGCTTTACAGTAGATCATCCATAAGTTACGTCCTACTAGAGATACTGTTACATCTGCAATTCCCCAAAGTTTACTTTTAGGAATAGTGTATCCGATGGACGCTTCTTGTAAGCGCAAATTTGTTGCGCTATATGTATAGTATTGTGGTAAGTTGCTTTGACCTCCAACTACAGAATACCATTTTTGTGCATCTAGCATATCACTGTTGTTTACAAGTACACCTCCAAACTCACGTGCTTTAGCTGTTGTCTCTGATACACCATAATAGTCCAAGTATGCTTGGGTTGCAGAGTAAACAATTCCGCCGATACGTGCGGATAACATGAAGCCAAAGTTAAAATTCTTATAAGTAAAGTCATTACGCCACGACATGTTACATTTGGGGAATACACTGCCCAATTTGATATCTTCAGCTTTAGTGTTGCTTATAACTTCTCCATTAGCATTTACAAATATATTTCCATTGTTATCTTGTTGAAGTTTGGCTGTTGAGTAGAGATCTCCCAAACTACCTCCTTTTTTCAACACGAAACGTGCATAGCCTAGTCCACCAACATCCAAGCGTTCCAAAGTTATTTTCTCATGAGTAATTGGATTTTCATAATTCTCCATTAATTCGAGTATTTCATTTTTATTGGCACTGAATGTAAAGTTAGAACTCCAACTGAAATTGTTATTCCAAGTGTTATGATAACCGAGTGATAATTCAATACCTTTATTACGTACACTACCTGTTTGCACGTACATGGTTGAATAGCCGGAAGACGGTGATATGCCCGGGTCAAATGTCTGATTATAAGTCTTGGTAGTATATAGTCCTAGGTCTAAACTAAAGTTCTTTAAGAATTTGGCAGTTATACCCAGTTCCCAAGAATCTGTTTTTTCAGGTTTCAAATCATACATTGGGTAGTTGGTTTTAGTTGTCCAAACTTTGTTTGTCTGGTCCCATTCATAAGTTGGGTTAGCTAAAAAGTGGGCAAAAGGTAAACCTACTGATGCAAATGAAGCCCTTAATTTTAAGAAAGAAATCTGTTCTGGCATTGGAATGATTTCAGATAAAATAACAGAACCTCCAATAGACGGATAGAAGAATGCACTTTTTACTGAATTGGGACCAGCCAATTGTGATGGCCAATCGGTGCGTCCGGTTAGAGTCAGGTAATAAGTGCTTTTATAACCTAATTCTGCACTAGCGAATATAGATTGTGTCTGATCGTGATAACCATATTGGTAACGTCGTGTCTTTACATCATCTAATTGGAATACGTTGAATACATTTGGAATTCCACTGTTACTAATTGGACCTTCGTTTTGAAATACATCTTGTTTCATATCGGAGTATGAAGCACCGATATTAGCACTTAAACTGAAAGTTTCTCCGAAGTTCTTATTGACATTAACCATTATGTCGGCATAGGTTTGTTTATCTGTTGTCTTGAATATACCATACAGACCATTATTGGACTCTTCTGTTAATGTTTTGTTACTGGTAGCATATAGCTTTTTAGTGTAGTCAGTTGTCGAATTATCCATACGTACACGACCACTTACACTTAACCAATCCAAAATTTTATAATTCAGACTTGCGCTCAACATATAACGGTCTTTATCATTTTCACGTAAGTTGCGATAAGCGATCCAGTATGGATTTTGTCCGGTCATACCAGAAAACATACTTTCAGGCCAATACTGCGTGTTGATTTTACGGGTTACGTCGTAACGTTCGTACATTTTGATATCATTCCAATCATTACCTCGTGGAAATAAATAAGCAGTGACAAGAGGATTGGAATATGTGCCTTGATTGACCATATTACGGTCATTTTGTTTGATATAACTTGAACTGACATCTAATGTCATTTTATCTTGCAAGAAAGAAGTTGTATTGCGGAAAGTGAAATTATAACGATTATAATTATTATTAGGAATCATTCCTTTTGAGTTAACCGCACTTGCAGAGAAATAGGTTTGATTACGCTCTGTTCCAGTGGAAAGAGTTACACTTTCTGTCGTAACAACACCTGTTTGTAGGAAATCACTAATAGGATTATAACCCATATAATTGGAACTGTTTAATCTGTTTCCCCAGCTTTTTTCTACAGAACCGGAGTTCAGTGAATTATCTCCTGTTCCGTAGCGGTTTTGGAATTCTGGGGTTCTGAATGGGCGCATAAACTCTGTGTTCTGGCTGACTGTAAGTTGTAAACGTCCTTCTTTCCCTTTTTTAGTCGTAATAACGATTGCGCCATTTGCGGCGTTACTACCATACAATGCCGCAGCTGCTGCACCGGTTAGAACAGACATAGATTCAATATCTTCAGGATTGATGTCAGCAATGGCTTCCGTACTACCTTTTGAATCGTAACCTTGTCCTCCTTCACTCCCTAAATTGAACATTGGTACACCGTCAATGACATAAAGGGCATTACTGGATTGGTCGATACCTTTTGTTCCGCGCATTACCACTTTACTGGCACCTCCTACACCAGACGAACTACTATTAATTGTGACACCTGCTACTTTTCCTGATAATGCGTTGATAAAATTGGCGTCTTTATTAGTTAATAGTTCTTCGCTTTTAACTTCTTGTACATTATAGCTCAATGCTTTTGTTGCCCGTTTGATACCCAATGCGGTAACAACAACTTCTTCGATGACTTGTGTGTCATCTTGTAAAATGACATTGATGCTGGTTTGTCCGTTCAAAGGAATCTCCTGTGACTTATAACCGATATAAGAGAATACAATAATTGGATTGGCTTCATTGGTAGAAACTTTATAGTTACCATCAAAGTCGGTGATACTACCACTTGTTGTTCCTTTTATCAGAACACTGACACCAATAAGAGGTTCTCCTTTGGAGTCTACTACGTTTCCACTAACGGTGCGTTCTTTACCAACCTGTTGTTGAGGAACTTGGGACTCTTCTTTGTCAGAAAGGTAAACGATGTTTTCTTCCACCTTGTAAGAGATGTTCTTTCCTTTCAGTAGCCTATTCAATACATTTGTTAAAGAGGCATCTTTTACTTGTAATGCATCTACTGTGACGGATGATAGTTTGTCACTATAGAAGAATTGATACTTGGATTGTGACTGAATTTGTTTGATGACTATTCCTAGAGTAGTGCGTGGAGTCGATAAGGTCAATTGCGCCACCGCCCATTGCATCGGAACTGCCATAAACAAAAGAATCAATAAAGTTCGAACAAATTTCGTTTTTCGAATCAAATGATTGCTTTTCATACTTTTAATTTAATGGTTGTAGAATTTATTAATACACAAAGACAGTTGTTGATTTTCCGTCTTTGATAATAAAACAATGCTAATTAAATAAACACTTAGTCTAAATCTTCTTTTTTTGAAGAAATATTCTAAAATCTTAATTATTATCTTGTATATATGTTTGAGTAAGCGGTTTATGATATGTTTTAGATTCTATATTTTAGATTGTAGAGTATGGACTCGACGTATTATGGTATTGTGTTGCTTCTTGAACTTAAGTTAATATTAGTTTGTGCCATCGTATTGGCACGACTGTGCCACGTTGATGTCACTGTTGTGCCAATACGGTGGCACAGCTGTGCCAACAAGATGTGACAATCATGTCATTTAGCTATAAAAGTGGTGTCGATTTGTTATACTAGTCGTACCAAGCCGATGTTCTAATTGTGACATTTAGAAAACAATGTCACCAATCATAGTCTTCAATATATGCATCAAACTTTTCCGGATAGGTTACTCCGCAGTTTTTAAGAATGTTCAAGATATGTTGTTGTTCGGCGGGGGAGAGTAAACGTTCTCCTTTACGGGTGCGGTAATAGGTTCTACGGCTTAGATAACCCATCAAGTGGGCAACAACAGTCTGCATCTGTTTATGAGGGATACAGTCTAAGATTCCTATAAAACCTTTGGCATATCGCACTTTTGTATTGGAACGATAATGAGGGCAATCTCCTTTTATGTTGGCCAAAAGTTTTGGACTGATAATAACCCAATGCTCGATATTTTCTGGTACACTTTGTTCTGTGAGTTGTCTTAGACAAGTATTTGCTTGAGGACATTGTCGGTTTAGGCACATTGCATATTGATAAGGCACTTTTGCAAAGTCAATCTTTTCTTTCATGATTTATATGTAGTTTGTTATGCAAAAGTAGTGAAAACTATTAAAAACAATAGCCTGAAAGCAGACTTCTTTGCTTTCAGGCTATTGTTTTTAACTGTTCCCTTGATGGACAACCCTCTTCCGAAGATAGCTGGTAGCTGAAACAGGGATAAAAACTTAAAATATAGGGTGGAGACTATTGCTCTTTAGAGAAAGAATAGGGCATATCTTCTTCTTTAGTACCTCTATTCTGATTAGGTTGATTACTCATTTCAACATTGATCGTACCTCCCTTGAGCAAATTTTCGTGTCGGAGATAATTTTTAGTGTAATCAGCACCATTAACATTCATCGAATTGACATAAAAATTCTTCTTACTATTATTCGGAGCATCAATAACCAAACTATTGCCATTCTCAAAATGAAGTGTAGCTTTCTTGAATAACGGAGCACCTATAATATATTCATCCGTTCCCGGACAAACAGGATAGAAACCTAATGCCGAGAATACATACCAGGCAGAAGTTTGTCCGTTGTCTTCATCGCCACAATAGCCGTCCGGAGTAGGAGAGTACATACGATCCATTACTTGACGCAACCAGTATTGGGCTTTCCAAGGTTGTCCTGCATAGTCATATAAATAAATCATGTGCTGAATCGGTTGATTGCCATGTGCATAGTTACCCATATTCATCACAGTCATTTCACGGATTTCATGAATCACTTGGCCGTAGTAGCTATCATCAAAAATAGGAGGTACGGCAAAAACAGAATCCATCATGGTGATAAACATCTCTTTTCCACCCATCAAGTCAATCAATCCTTGAGGATCGTGGAATACAGACCAAGTATAGTGCCAGCTATTTCCTTCCGTAAAGGCGTCCCCCCATTTCAGCGGAGAGAAAGGAGATTGGAATGTACCATCTTCGTTGCGTCCACGCATTAACTTAGATTCCTTATCGAAAAGATTCTTGTAGTTCATGGCACGTTTTGCGAAAAGATTAATCTCTTTTTTCGGACGTTTAAGTTCCTTTGCAAGTTGGTAGATACACCAGTCATTGTATGCATATTCCAACGTGCGTGCGGCGTTCTCATTGATTTTTACATCATAAGGCACGTAGCCCAGTTTATTGTAATATTCATATCCCAAACGTCCTGTTGATGATACTTGTGGATGTACATTCTCCGTTCCGTGAATCAGCCCTTCATACAATGTTTTTATATCGTCCACTTTCACTCCTTTCATGTAAGCATCCACTAAGACAGAAGCAGAGTTGTTACCAACCATACAGCCTCTGTGCCCCGGACTTGCCCATTCCGGGAAGAAACCGCTCTCTTTATATGTATTGATCAGACCTTCCTGCATTTCTTTGTTGACTGACGGGTACATTAGGTTCAATAACGGGAATAGGCAACGGAAAGTATCCCAAAAGCCTGTGTCGGTATACATATATCCCGGTAATACTTGCCCATTATAAGGACTGTAATGAACCGGTTGTCCGGCAGCATCCAGTTCGTAGAATTTGCGTGGGAAGAGCAATGAACGATATAAACAAGAATAGAATGTGCGATATTGATCGAGATTGCCTCCTTCTACTTCTATTTTGCCTAACACTTGGTTCCACGCTTCTTTTCCTTTCTTGGCTAGCTGTTCAATATTATCTTTGCCCAACTCTTTCATATTCAAAGCTGCCTGTTCAAAACTGATGAAAGAAGAAGCAATCCTTGCATGTACTTGTTCGCCTTTATGTGTTTGGAAACCGATAATGGCTCCGGCATGCTCTGTTGTCTGTTCGGTAACATTTTCCTGCAGATTACCATTGGCTACCGTAGCTTTATAAGTGAAAGGTTTGTCGAATTCAATAATAAAGTAATTTTTAAAGTTTTCGGGAACTCCACCGCTGTTGCGAGTTGTGTAACCGATAATCTTGTTTTCTTCCGGAATAACCTTAATATACGATCCCTTATCAAAGGCATCCACTACAACATACGAATGATCGTTTTCCGGAAAAGTGAAACGGAAAAGAACGGCACGCTCGGTTGGAGCCATTTCTGTCACTACATCATGCTCTGCAAGATATACTTTATAATAATAAGGAGTGGCGGTTTCTCCTTTGTGGGCAAACCAACTGGCACGCTTCTCTTCATTGAATTCCGGTTTGCCTACTACGGGCATAATAGAGAATTGTCCGTAATCATTAATCCACGGACTGGGTTGATGTGTTTGTTTAAATCCACGAATCTTATTAGCCGTATAAGTGTATTGCCATCCGTCTCCCATCTTTCCTGTCTGTGGAGTCCAGAAATTCATCCCCCATGGACGGGCAATGGCCGGATAAGTATTACCTGTTGATAACTCGAAACTAGATTGAGAACCCATAAGCGGATTGACATACTGCGTCCAGTCTTTAGCTTTTGCAAAGACGATACAACTTAATGCACATACTAATAGGAGATACTTTTTCATGGTCTTATTTATTATTTATGGCTCAATCGAATCAGAAATCAATTGAGCCAATTTCTTTTTCAAGGTTTTGTTTTTTTATTCAATTTGAACAGCCAGTAGTACCAACTCATTCCTCTTTTTTGGAGGAGAGAGCCGGAGAGAGAACTCCCCATTTCGTAGGATGATCGGTCATCTTGATTTCCATCGTTCCTCCATTCGCAATATCCTGATGGTTAAAGAATGGAATGTTTAGAGCTTTACCGTTCAGCGATACACTTTCAATGTATTTATTCTTTTTCCCATTATTCTTTACTACAATACTGAAAGTCTTTTCTTCAGGCAGATTGATAACTGCTTTGTCGAAGGCAGGACGTCCGATGGAATATACCGGCTTGCCGGGACATACTTGATAGAATCCCATAGAGTTGAGTATATACCAGGCAGACATCTGACCGCAGTCCTCATTACCCGAAAGACCATCTATACTGTTGGCATACTGGCTCCGGTAAACACTATCTACCAACTCTTGAGTTCTCCAAGGGCGGTTAACGTAGTTATACAAATGGATTACATGATGACTGGGTTCGTTTCCATGTGCATATTGCCCGATCAGTCCGCTGATATCTGATGAGGTTGTCTCACCTTCAAGTGATGAATCGGCCGAGAATAAGGAATCGAGTTTCTGGACAAAAGCATCTTCTCCACCCATCAGATTGACTAATCCTTCTACATCATGCGGCACAAACCAAGTCCATTGCCAAGCTGTTCCTTCACAATAATCATCGCTGCGGTGAGTAGATGCACGCGGATTGAATGGAGTACGCCATTCACCTTTTGAATCTAATCCACGCATGAAGCGGATTGATTTGTCGAAATAGAATTCGTAAGCCTTGGCGAAGCGTTCATACTTTGCTTTGGATTCAAAATCACTCATCGCTTCTGCAAAGATAGAGATACACCAGTCATCATACGCATATTCTAACGCTTTGGCCACTGATTCGTTTTCGCGGTCACAAGGGATATATCCGATGGCATTCTTATAATATTTTGCTTTAGGCATGAGATGAGGCAATACCAAATCCGGACATTTGATGCCGGTAGTGTCATATTCAGCGGCACGCAGGCAGGCTTTATAAGCCTCTTTGGCATCAAAATTGCGATACCCTTTCATGTAGGCATCCACGATGACCGGAACAGCATGATAACCAATCATAGTGCCGGTGTAATTGGAAGCCAAGTCCCACATGGGGTATATCCCACCTTCCTGATGTTTCTTAATTAACGAATTGATAAAGTGATTATTCAGATCAGGATCAATGATAGTCATTAGCGGATGTAGCGCACGGAAAGTATCCCATAAAGAAAAGACAGTGTATATCGGATTAAGGGTGTCTCCTTGATGCACTTCAAGATCCATTCCTAAATAACGTCCGTCTGCATCAGTGAACAGATTTGGACTGATTCCCGTGTGATAGAGGGCTGTGTAGAAGATGGCTTTATCTTCTTTATCGGAAGTTGTAATATCAATTTTGGAAAGATATTCATTCCATGCCGTACGTGCGTCTTTACGTACTTTTTCGAAATCCCATCCGGGAATTTCTGATTCAACGTTCTTCCGTGCACCGGCAATATCGACAGCGGACACACCTACTTTAACAAGAACCTGCTCGTCTTTATTGGTGTTGAAATGCAATAATGCTTTGCAGACAGGAAGTCGTTTACCATTATCCATGGTGATAGAGTCCGTAACGAGCGTATAAGAGAATGGTTTGGAAAATTTAGCGTAGAAGTTGATATATTGGTCGAAAGCCCAATAAGTTGTTTTCTTATGTCCACAGATTTCCGTATCGCTTATTACTTCTATTTCCATCTCGGAGTTAGTCTGTCGTTGTAGGCTGTAATCCAGGTCGATGATAAATCCGGATTCGGTGTTTTCGGGAAAAGTATAGCGATGGATTGCTCCTCGTTTGGTGGATGAAATTTCAGCTTTCACCTGATAAGTATCGAGAAAGACAGAATAATATCCTGGTTCTGCAATCTCATTCTTGTGCGAGAAAGAGGAAGCGTATGCCAGTCGCTGGCTTTGGGGATCGGTTGTTCGATATTGTTGTTTACCTACGGTTGGCATGAGCAAGACATCTCCATAGTCGCAACAACCTGTACCGCTGACGTGTGTGTGTGAGAAGCCATTGATGGTAGAGTCGGCATAATAATAACCGGAACAGGCATCCCAACCATCGATCCGGGTGTCCGGGCTGGGCTGAATCATTCCGTGGGGAACTACCGCTCCGGGGAAGGTATGACCATGTCCACCGGTACCGATGAAAGGGTTGACGTAAGCACTATAGTCTTTTACATTAGTGGGGGCTGTACAGGAGCTAAGTGTGAATAAACCTCCTAAACATCCTACTATTAGGAATGTTTTTAATTTCATGGTATTAATAGCTTTTAAGTTTTAGCCGGTTCATCTTTTACTTCTTATTTGGGAGAAATGAAGATATTGTTTCCGACAATTTTATAATCAATAGGTATAGAGTTTTGCAATGATTTTAACACTGACTCGATATTCGATTTCCTTTTCAGTACACCGGAGTAAGTTTTACCCGTCTGAATGTCAGGAGATAGAATGATTTTCACATCATAGAAACGCTCCAGCGCTTTGGTGATGGTGAAGATATCAGCTTTTTGGAATGGAATCAGATTATCGTGCCAAACAGCATCCAACTTGGCATCCACTTGTTTCACGGTCAATCGTCCATTATTTTTGTTCAGTTCCGCACGTTGCCCTGGAGTGAGGATAATCTGCCCCTCTTCCTTATTGCCTTTTACTTCAATCTCACCTTCAATAAGTGTCGCCTCCGCTATCCGGCAACGCTTATCGGATTTTAAATTGAACGTAGTTCCCAGTACGCGTACACGTATTGCATCACTTTGAACGGTGAATGGCTTATGGCGGTTTTTGGTGACCTCAAAATAAGCTTCTCCTTCCAGGTAGACATTGCGTTCCTTTTCGGAGAACTCACGTGGATATTTCAAGGTTGCTGCATTGTTCAGCCAAACCTTGCTACCATCCGGCAAGACTACCTCCTTAACAATGCCTTCGCTGGCTACTGCGACCATCATTTGTTGATTGTTTCCGCTTTGATAGAACCAATATCCGATTCCACCACCCATGACCAACATTGCAGCAATCACTGCGGCATATTTCATCCAGCGATGCATGCTTAGTATTTTGCTCTGTTTACCTTTCTCTTCGTCCAGCTTTTTATAGAGTTGTTTTTCCGCACGAAGTATCTGTTGTTCATCAGTGTACTGGTCGAATTTACCCAAATGATAAATTTCTTCCATACGAAAGAGCTGGCGGGCGTTTTCTTCCGATTCCTTCATCCAGGCATTGACCTCGATAAGCTCTTCTTCAGAACACTGTCCTGTCAGATATCTGTTTATTATTTCTTCACTCAGATTACTCATTTTCTTTTCCTTCATATTAGTAATACAATTCAAAACGCAAAAACACTTATTATAATCGCCATAAAAATAAGAAAAGAATCGCCCAAAGAGGATCGAGTCGGCCACGCAAGTATTTTAAAGCCTTATACATATGGGCTTCCACCGTGCGGAGTGAAACTCCGAGAATATCGGCTATTTCCTTGTTTTTCATATCATGCAGATAGCTAAGTTTGAAAACCTCTTTGCATTTGTCAGGGAGCTCATTAATTGCATCATGAATTTCCTTGCGGAGTTCCTTGTCTTCGATCCTCCGAATCACTTCGTTGTTGTCCGGTTGATAGAATTCTGCGCGTCTTTGGTTGATTTCTTCCATGGCAACACAATAACCGTCTTCCACACTGCGGTGTTTCAAGACATTAAGGGCACGGGTGTAAACGGCACGATAGAGAAAGGCCTGGATTTGGTCGCCTATCTCTATGTGGTCTTTCCGCTTCCATAATTCTACAAATACGTCCTGCACTACATCCTCTGCTTCTTCTTCTCCCACCAAACGGGTTGCATAGAAAATCAGGCTGGGATAGTACCGGCGAAATAGTGCTTTATAGGTTACATCAAAGTTTTCATTCATTCTCTCGATGGACTAAGTTCATGTTTCGTTTATGGGTTTTTATCTTCGAATATGACTCCAATTGCTTTAGGGGTGTTACTCATTTCGAATTCGACAGTCGCTCCACTCATGATTTGCTCGTGAGTAAGATATGTTTTGTCATACGGTTTTCCATCTATTTTGATGGATTGGATATAGATATTTTCTTTGTTTACTTTGGGGGCCAATACGGTGAAAGTCTTTCCATTTGCCAGATGTAATTGCATTTCCGGGAATAGGGGAGTACCTATCTCATATTTTCCACTGACGGGATTGACGGGGTAGAATCCCATCGCACTGAATACATACCATGCTGACATCTGTCCGCAATCTTCGTTGCCACAAAGACCGGCAGGTTCGTTCTTGTAGAGCTCGTTCATCACTTTGGCTACATATTCTTGTGTGCGATTTTCGTGTCCTATAGCATTGAACAGATAAATAACGTGATGGCTTGGCTCATTGCCATGCGCATATTGTCCTATCATGCCCGTGCTGAAGATCGGAAGTTCGTCATCTGCTGCCGGATGATAGGTGAACATACTGTCCAGTTTTTCGGCAAATCGGTTTTTACCTCCTACAAGGTCGATCAGTCCGTTTATATCATGCTGTACAGACCAGAAGTATTGCCATCCGTTGCTTTCGCAAATGTGTGGTGTATAGTCATCGGCCTTGAAGTCCTTGATAAAGATGCCTTTGTCGTCACGTGGCTGCATGAAAGAAGTAGCGGGGTTATATACATTCTTGTAGTTTTGAGAACGTTTGTAAAATTCGTCCGCAATGTCTTGTTTGCCCATCTTCTTCGCCATTTCGGCAATGCAATAGTCATCGAAAGCGTATTCCAGTGTTTTGGATAACGACCAGTTTTCTGCGTTGTAGTGGTCTGTTACGTTGTAAGGTATGTATCCTAATTCTTTATAGAGTCCAATGCCACGATAATTATCCAGATTAGCCGTTGCTATGCAAGCATCCAAGGCTTTCTTTGCGTCGAAGTCGCCGATTCCTTTCAGATAGGCATCTACAATAACAGGAACAGCATGATAACCGATCATCATGTCTGTTTCACTTCCGTAGAAGTTCCACACCGGTAGGCGGCCATTCTGTTCGTAGAAGGCGATGAAGGATTTCACCATGTCGTTTACACGCTCGGGTTCGGTATAAGTAAAGAGCGGGTGGGCGGCACGGTATGTATCCCATAGGGAGAAAGTGCTATAATTAACCCAGCCGTTGGCCTGGTGTACTTTCTTATCGGGGCCGTAGTAAGCTCCGTCTACATCACTGTAAATAGTTGGAGCAATCATTGAGTGATAGAGAGCGGTGTAGAAGTTCACTTTATCGTTCTCATTATCACCTTTTATTTCAATCTTTCCGAGCTGGCGGTTCCAGTTTGCTTTTGTTTCCGCCAAGTATTTGTCGAAGTCATTTTCGGGGACTTCAGTTTGCAGGTTTTTGGCTGCTCCTTCCATGCTGACACCGGAAATGGCAGTGTTTACCAATATCTGTTCATCCTTTTGGGTGTTGAAATCGAAGCGGGCGATAACAGCTGTGCCGATACGTTTATTGTCTTTGATGATGGCAGTTGTGTCCAGTTCCATTTTCTCAAAAGGCTTGGAGAATCGGGTGCGGAAATAGATGTGTTGATCGCGTGCCCAGCCGTCGGAGAAACGGTAACCTTGAATGGTGACGGAGTCTACGACTTCGATATGAGAATCGTTGGTAAAATCCCAGTTCATGGCTTTCTTCAGATTTAAGAAGATAGTAGATTGGGCTTCCGGAAACGTATAACGTTGGATACCACAACGCTCGGTGGCAGTCAGTTCGACGTTGATGTTATAATCAGTCAGGCGTACTTGATAATAACCGGCATGAGCACTTTCATCTTTGTGGGAGAATTTAGAGTGGATGCCAAGCGGTGCTTCCGCTTCTTTGTAGGGAAGGGTGACAGGCATGAAAGAGATGTCATACAAATCTCCCGCTCCAGTGCCGGAAAGATGTGTGTGGCTGAAACCGGCAATCGTACTGTCCGGATAGAAATAACCGGAGATACGGTCCCATCCGGGGAGTCCGTTGTCCGGGCTAAGTTGCACCATGCCGAAAGGAGCTTGGGCACCAGGATAAGTATTTCCAGTGAAGTCTGTTCCGATAAATGGATTTACATAAGATGTGTAATCAATTTCGTGTTTTTCTTGCGTAGGGGTACAAGAAATGAGCATGCAGGTTAACAGCAGGCATAGATAAGCAGGTGTTCTCATCATTCTTTAGGTATTAGTGATTACTTATTTTATTTATTTGAAGGATAAGAAAAATAATTAATCTGGTCACAAAGGTAGAAAAAAACTGTGACAAGCCTAAATTATAAGCTAATATTTTTAGAAAGAGACAAATAGACTTCTATTTCTTACCGGGTTTGTTTGGTTTTGGGGAGGGTCGGAAGTATCCTTTCCCGATGCTTTTATAGAGGATTCAAAAGGGGATTCAAGCCGAAATTGTTGTTGGTGAATTCCCTTCTGTAAAATAGTGACGCTATATGCCAGCGATACCGTCACTATCCTGTGCATATACCGTCACTATTTTTTTTCTACATTAATAGGGAGTTTCTTATGTATTTATTCAGACGCGTCTAATTTTAAGTCTTTACGTAAAAGAGGTTGTCTATAAGTCTCTTTTTAACGATTTCACCCCTATCAGAACAAACTCTGATAGGGGTGATTTCTTTTTTGAGGGGCTTGTTAGGCAGCCTCTTTTATTTATTCTTAGATTCCTGCCAGCTCCAGTACTTTTTCAACTGCTGCCGGTAGTCCATCAGCATTTTTACCTCCTGCAGTAGCGAAGTGAGGTTGGCCACCGCCGCCACCTTGAATCAGTTTGGCAGCCTCTTTTACCAGATTACCAGCTTTCAGACCACCAGCAACCAAATTATCGCTAAGCATTACTGTCAGCATCGGTTTGCCGTTGTCTGTACTTCCGGCTACGAAGAACAAGTTTTCTGTGATTTCACCCCGAAGTTGGAAAGCGATATTCTTCACTACTTCTGCCGGTAGTGGAGAGCAGAACTTGATTACTTTGATACCGTGGATTTCTTGTACATTTTTCAGTAGTCTTTCCTTCAGAGCTGCTTCTTTCTCTTTCATGAAGTCTTCTACCTGCTTCTTCAATCCTGCATTTTCATCCAGATATTTGCGGATTGCAATGCTCAAGTCAGGAGCATTGTTGAAGAGAGCCTTCAAGTCGCTAAGTGTATCTTGTATTGTATCCAGCATTTCTTCCACGCGTGCTCCGGTATAAGCTTCAATACGGCGAATGCCGGCAGCAACAGAACTTTCGGAGATGATTTTTACCATACCGATATTTCCGGTTGCAGCTACGTGTGTACCACCGCAGAACTCGATAGAAGTACCGAATTGGATCACACGAACTCTGTCGCCATACTTTTCACCAAAGAGAGCGATAGCTCCCAACTCCTTAGCTTCCTCGATAGGAATATTGCGATATTCTTTCAATGGGATATTAGCGCGGATTCTTGCATTGACGATATGTTCAACTTTACGGATTTCTTCATCGGTTACTTTCTGGAAGTGAGAGAAGTCGAAACGCAATGAATCCGGTGTAACCAATGAACCTTTCTGTTCGATGTGTTCACCCAATACTTCACGCAAAGCAGCATCCAGCAAATGGGTCGCCGAGTGATTGGCTGCACAGGCAGCACGTTTGTCGGTATCTACACAAGCCATCATCGGAGCTTCCGGATGTTCGGGTAGCTTTTTGGTAATATGTATCGGAAGATTATTCTCTTTCTTTGTGTCGACCACTTCAATCGTCTCGAACTCGCTCACCAATACACCTGTATCACCTACCTGACCACCACTTTCTGCATAGAACGGAGTATAGTCGAGTACAATCTGATACAATGTCTGGTTCTTTTGTTTGATCTGACGGTAACGAAGGATAGAAGCCTCGTATTCAGTGTAATCGTAACCAACGAATTCAGTAGTTCCTTCTTTCAGTACAATCCAGTCACCAGTTTCGATGGCGGCAGCATTACGTGCACGCTGTTTCTGTTGCTGCATTTCTTCATTGAACTCTTCAATGTTGACAGTCATTCCGTTTTCACGGAGAATCAGCTCTGTCAAGTCGAGCGGGAAACCGAATGTATCATATAAAGTAAAGGCATCTTTACCGCTGATTTCAGTTTTTCCATTGGCTTTGGTATCTTCCATTGTCTTATCCAATAGACGGATACCAGTTTCCAAAGTGCGGAGGAATGATTCTTCTTCTTCCTTGATTACTTTTTCAATCAGTGTCTTTTGTGCAACTAGTTCAGGATAAGCCTCTCCCATGTTATCAATCAATACAGGAAGCAACTTATACATAAATGCCTGTTTCTGTCCGAGGAAAGTATATCCGTAACGGACAGCACGGCGAAGGATACGGCGGATCACATAACCTGCCTTTGCATTAGACGGCAACTGGCCATCTGTGATTGAGAATGCAATGGTACGGATATGGTCGGCAATTACACGCATAGCAATATCTTGCTGCTTGTCTTTTCCATATTCTGTACCCGACATTGCTGCAATAGCTTTCAGCATTGGCTGGAATACGTCTGTGTCGTAGTTGGATGTTTTGCCTTGCAGAGCCATACAAAGACGTTCGAATCCCATACCGGTATCAATAACCTTGGCAGGAAGCGGCTCAAGACTGCCGTCTGCTTTGCGGTTGTATTGCATGAACACGAGGTTCCAGATTTCAATTACCTGCGGGTGATCGTGGTTCACGAGGTCGCGACCGGAGATCTTGGCACGTTCTTCAGCAGGACGGAGGTCGATATGGATTTCGGAACAAGGTCCGCAAGGTCCTGTATCACCCATTTCCCAGAAGTTGTCGTGTTTGTTACCGTTGATGATGTGATCTTTCGGCAAGAACTGTTCCCAATAGGAAGCAGCTTCGTCGTCACGGCTCAATCCTTCTTCAGGACTTCCTTCAAATACGGTTGCATAGAGATGTTCCGGATTCAGTTTCAAAACTTCTACCAGATATTCCCACGCCCAGTTGATCGCTTCTTTCTTGAAGTAATCGCCGAACGACCAGTTACCAAGCATTTCAAACATGGTGTGGTGGTACGTATCGTGTCCTACTTCTTCCAGGTCATTATGCTTTCCGCTTACACGCAAACATTTTTGCGAGTCCGCGACTCTTTGGTATTTCGCCGGATGGTTACCTAAAATAATATCTTTAAACTGGTTCATACCCGCGTTCGTAAACATCAGGGTAGGGTCATCTTTAATCACCATCGGAGCCGAGGGAACGATGTGGTGTCCTTTCGACTCAAAGAAATTCTTGAATGAATCTCTGATCTCTTTTGCAGTCAACATATAATGAAGAATTATGATTTATGAATTATGAATTATGGGCTGTGGGATATGAGAGAGGGGAGGAATCCCCAATAAATCATAAATCACAACTCATAAATTCGTAAAAACTGTGCAAAGATAGCTTGTTTTTACGACATAGCAAAAGTTTGTTTCAATATATTGTGCAAGGGGTTACAATACGGACATACCTTCTAAAATATCTCATTAATAACCAAATGTAATAACCGATTTTAATAACACTTGGTAATAACAAAGATGAGTGAACAGGTATTTTTAGATTTCAGTTTAAATTTCAATTTGCGGCAGACAAAGAAGAATATGCCAACCATTATTTACGCTCTGTTTACCTTTAGAGGGAGACAATACAAGGTCAATATTGGCGCCAAGGTTTATCCAACGCAATGGAATAAGCGGAAGCAGATAGCCACTATCAGCAACGGGCAAACAAGGCTGGATAATCACAATAATGAGATAGTCAATAAAAAAATAAGGTCGCTTCTTGCTATCTTTGAAGAGAAGAAGAATTATCTTTGTGAGAACTTGGAAAGGATAGATTTTCTTTTTGAGGAAATGAGACAAGCTATTAATCCTAAATTGAAATGTCGTAATTATATGGAGAAAGAAATGCATTTATCAGCAACTCTGGTATTTAGAAAAATGGTGGATAAGTATGTGAAGGAAGATAGTAGTAAGAAAATATATCTAGGTTATATTAGTGCTTTTGAAGCTTTCTTGAAAGTTAAAAGTATTCCTAATCGCTTATCCGCTATTAATGGAGATACTTTAACTGATTATCAACAATATTTATTAGATTTGAATCCTCGTCGTATAGCAACGCATCTAAACAAGATAAAAGGAATCAGAACATTAATCAATCATGCTAATAGAGACAAAGAGATAAAAGCTAACATAAATATAAATTCTTTTGTTGCTATCAGAGATGAACGTTCTAAAGAACAGAAGAAAAGTAAACAAGTTCCATTGACAGAAAAGCAATTACTCGCTATATATAACTATACAAACTTAAAACCTAGGGAAGTAGAAGCCAGAGATTTATTTATTTGTCAATGTTTGTTGGGACAGCGTATTTCAGATTTACCTAAAATATTTAAAGGAGAATATGCTATAACTCTGTTGGACGATGAAAATGAAGTGATTTCATTTACTGTTCAGAAGACTAGAGAAGAAGCTACATTGTATCTCTTTCCTGTAGTGAAAGAAATATTAGAGAGGTATAAGCAAACAGGTTTCAAACATATAGATTTACTTATAGAAGATGAGAAGATAGTTAGGAGAAATGAGGCTAAACTAAATAGAACTATAAAACAGGTCTGTAAAAAAGTTGGATTAGATAGCGATGTTATTTATGTTGAACAGATTGGCGAAGATGTAGTTGAAAAGAAAAAGAAACTATTTGAAATGATTCATACTCATATTGCAAGACATACTTTTATCACTTTGATGTGTCGTTTGGGTGTATCAAAAGAAGATGTTATAATAGCAACTGCGCATACAGATACCACAATGATAGACGATGTTTATTTGCACGAAACTGTAAATGACAAAGGGACAAGGCTCATTAATTCTTTAAAGAAAATCAAAGGTAGTACATTATTCAAGATTGAAGAGGCAAACAACATGGTAGATACTACTATGAATGAAGAAGAAACGGTTAAGAAACCAATTTCAACTGCAAGCGTAACTGATAATATCACCTTCGATACTCTGTTAGACACTCAATTTTTTGCGTCTAAAATCAATAAGGCTGTTGAACTACAATCACAGGTAGGTCATTTGAAAAATGGGAAACTGTGTAGCTATGACAATGAAATCACGTCCCTTGTAAGCGAGATAGAAAAATTCTCCCAATCTTCCACTCCTGATTCTGATGTGGCAAAACAATATGTGAAACAGTTATCTGTTGGAAAGCAATCAGACTTACATGACTGTTTTAGAGAAATGATTATCAAGTGTGTTAAAATTGGTATCAGTAAGGATGCAATTATGCAGTTTATCAATAAGGCTTTTGAAATAAGCTTGTTGGATAATGAAAGATTCACCAATATAAAAGAAATCACTACAGCCTTATTGGATAAAAGGAATCAGGGCTGACAAGTTTTTTAGGAAATCAAGGCTTCTGGTAAGCCTGAACATCATATTCTCCCCGAACAGCTACGGTTAAGGGGAGAATTTTTGCTTTATCGCATCCTCAACTCAAATATTCCACAATTTCGACTTGTTGTTTGGTGATGCGGTCGGGACTTTATACCTTTGCAACGTGATTGAAAGTCAGAAATGACCGAGTTTCTCATCACCCAGATTCACCACTACAAACCTAAATCTACTTCAAATGAAAGAACTGACCTACGCAGACATCCGTAAAATGGCACTGGAGCACGGTATCAAGGACACAAGGCTACATATTGGACTTTGGGCTTCTGACCGATACATCAAAAAGCGCAAAATGGTTCAAGGCAAGACCTACACAATCTACCTACCGCATCATAAACAGGAACAGGAATGATTTTTTAGTTCTAACCCTGTTGCCAAGCTAACATAATAAGAGGTATTTTCTTCATAAAACTTTTAAACTAAAGTTTTAAAAGACGCTTCCGCCATAAACTATATAATACAAGACATAACATTTAGATTGCTTGACTATGCTAAGTCAGCGGTAAAGTAATAGGCGTAGTAATACGCTTATTATTTTATTCTTATGGACGAGTTTTTCTTCAAAGCGTCCCTATATAGGAAGAAAAAAATAACCCTACTTAAACTTAATCTAAAGTCAGATATTTCAAATACACAGATTACAATTTTATAAATCTAAGTTAATCTAAACACAATGAAACAAGAAATCATTAATGGTGGCAATGCCCGATATTTGGGCGAATTAGAAAGATTTAAAGATGGTATTCCTTTTGGCATCGTAAACAAGACAAAGACAGATGTAGGTGGCACTTATGTGGCTGCAAATTGCAGTAGCAACTATATTATCGTATGTCCGTTCAAGGACTTGGTGGATAGCATAGCAGCAGATAAGAATAACAGGTATGAAATATTCAAATGTTATGGTGGTGTAAGAGAATACCAGTTCAGGAAATATATCAAAAACAATACCACATATAAGATAGCCGTGACCTATGACAGCCTGCCCAAATTAATTGGATGGTTGAGCGGTACAGAAGGGTGGAAAGTCTTGGTAGATGAATACCATTTAATTTTGGAAGACATGGATTTCAGATATGATGCAATTAATGGCTTGATAGAAGAGATACAGAAGTTCAGGCATTATTCTTTTTTGTCTGCCACTCCAATTGACCTTGACTTTGAGATAGATTTCCTGAAACAGCTTCCACATTACAAAGTCCAATGGAATGGAGTGACGAAAATAACTCCTATCAGATACAAGGTCACGCAATTAACCAAAGGACTGGCTAGATTCATACAGATATTTTTGGATGAAGGCATATCACTCCCAGACATAAACGGCAATGTCAGCAAAGTGGAAGAACTATATATTTTCATCAATTCAGTAACCAGTATTAAGCAGATAGCAGATACGTTGAAGCTGAATCCAGATGATGTGAAGATATGTTGTGCTGACAGGATTAGAAATAACAAACTGTTGGGCGAATACCAGATTGAATCAGTCAGTAGTCCCAATAAGAAGATTAATTTCTTTACAAAGAAATGCTTTCAGGGATGCAACCTTTTTACCAATAACGGGCTGATAATAGTAGCCAGTGACGCATACAGAACACAGACTTTGGTGGATATAAGTACTACTATGGAGCAGATAGCAGGCAGAATCAGAATCAATGATGAATACCAGAACATCTTTAGGAATGTGATAGTCCATCTGTTCTCCACCAATAAGAATGTTATGAGCGATGAAGAGTTTGAGATGTTGATGCAGGATAAGGAGAAGGAAGCTGACAAGTTACTAAGCGGATGGAGCAAGTTGGATAAGGAAGAGAGACAGACCTATATTAAGAGGATGAACCTAGACACTGAACTGGTCTCCATCATTAATGGCAGGATGGTGTATAACAATCTGAAAAAACAATCCTTCATTTATAAGCAGGAACTAAGGAAGATATACAGGGATGGAATCAGTATCAGGGACAGTTTTGTGCAATCAGAGAAATTTGAGCTTACCAACCAGAATGAATGGGAGGATTTCAATATAAAACTGGCAAAGGCAATGACTATCAGTTATGAGCAATTACTGAAAGATTATCTGGATTCCCCTTCTGAATCTTACGAACAGGAATATCCAGAATTTCCACTAATCAAAAGGTATTTGAAGGAATCAGAAATGAATACGCTTAGATGGAACAGGGAGAAGATGCTAAAAGCTGTAGAGGACAAGAAACAGGTTGATAAGGTTTTCTTGGCTATATATCAGCTTGGCTTTATTAGCAATCAGGAATTGAAAGGCAAGTTGAAGGATGAGTTTGGCAGATTGGGAATCAAGTTGTCCCCCAAAGCTACCCTGATAGAGAATTGTACTCTTTACAATGTGGAGAAGGCAAGCAGGAAGATAGATGGAAAAACTGTTAGTGGCTATGAACTTGGCAAGATGGTATTTACCTTTGAATAAGAATCTACCAATATGACAGAACAGGACAAGAATAAAGCTCCAGACCATTAATCAGGTTTGGGGCTTTTTTTAATAAGAAACTAATTTTAATACTTGAGAGGATATTAAATCAGGAAAGCGGTATGGAAAATAGTAATATTACATCAAATAGAGTTACAATACATTGATTTATAATAACCTTGTTCTTTATTTTGTATAAATTCTATTTGTTGTTTTTATCTTTTCATATATTTGTGCATCGTATTGAATTAAAGAATAATTATGGATAAGCCTCTATTTTCAGAATACTGTCATGCACTAGAATACAAACATTTATTTAAAAGTCATGATGATATGAATTTTTATTCAGCAAAGGAAGGTGATAATGATTACATAATGGTGGATGATTATGACTGTGGAATTTATGACGTATGGTCTGAAATACCAATTATTCTCTTAGAGAATGACAGATTACTTTGTAAACGTGATGAAAAATATGGTGTAGTAAATGCAGAAGGTTGGACTGTTATACCTTTTGTTTATGACAGATTTGATAACAGAGAAGAATTTGAAAATGATAGATATAGTGTTTTATTAGACAATAGATGGGGAGTGATAGACGCATCAGGAAGGGAGCTCTTTCGAATAAAATATAGTAATCCTATTCCAATATTAAAGTTTCCCAAAATAGTTTCGAATGATATGATATGCAGAGGGACTATACTTGTTGAGGATGCAGATACTCACCGTCAAGGATTAGTTAATTTTAATGGTCAAGAAGTCATTCCTACAATATATTCTAAAATAGAACGAAGTGGAAATTGGGACTATGTTTTTGTTAATTTGGGAGCTATAGAAGAGCCTGAACCTAATTGCACATGGAATGGTATTTGGGGATGTTATAATTGGCAGGGAAAGGAGGTTATTCCCGTAAAGTATCATGCCATTCATTATATTAATGGTTATTTTATTGCAGGAGATGATGAATATAAGCACCTAGGTAATGATTGGAAAGATAAATATTATGGGATATATGATTTGTATGATTTGCAAGGTAGTATGATTATAGGCGGGTTTAATAATTGTCAAATTGGAACTAATTATTTTATTCTTAATTTTGGAATAGTTGTTGAATCTTATTGGAAAACAACTTATTGGGGAAATACTGAAATTGAATATGGTGACGAATTAGTAAAAGAATTGAAGTGTGATAAAATGTGTTCTATTGTTGTCAATAAGGAACTTGTCTCATATATTCCTAGACATTTAGTAGAAGAAACTCGTGAAGAAATTGAAAATGAGTATGATTTTTTATGTAATAATTTACCTCAAGGAGAAGGTTTGCTTATAGATGAATGTCCTAGGTTGCAGTTTGGGAAAAAATATAGTGAAAATGATTGGATAATAAAAAGAATTAGTGTTTATTCAGCTTCTTCTATAAATGACACCATTGTAATGTATAAGTCAAATAAGGAAATTACAATGTATGATGGTTCAATAGTGAAACTGAAAGGAATTATTTTTTGTAATAAGCTAAAAGTCATTGCTCCAACATATATAGATGTGAAATCAATAAAAAATAGTGAGTTACTTTTCATTTTAAATAAAAATGGTTTAGTTGGTATAAGGAATATTTCAAAAGAATTGCTAAAACCACAATTTAACTTAATTACTAATCCACATAATAATATAGCTATAGGATTTAAAATAACATATATAAAAGAAGAGGAAATATATCAATGCCAATGTTCTTTATTAAAGTTCAACGAAGATTCTATTCATCAAGAGGATATTGTGAAAATGACAGGTTCACAGCTATATGAGTTGCTATATTGTGAATTTTCAAATTGGAGAACTTTTGAGTTAAGTGAAGAACATTTAGCATTGATAGCACAGTATTGGAGAGGCATACCTCATAATGACAATGGCACTTTTTGGTATTCAGATTGTCAGGATTTTAGATGGCTTTATGAGGATGAACATTATGAAGAAATAAAAGAAAGTATGTCCAATGATTCGACGGACTCGTATAATTGGGAATATTATAATGATGATTTGGATATGGACCAACAAGATGAACGTTTTTGGAATTTTTAATTAATATATCTGCACACTAAAATGAAATATGAAGATTTATTAGAAAAAGACGAATGGGAAGTTAAACGCTATGAGATATTGGCTAGAGATAATTACACCTGTCAGGATTGTGGATGCAGAGGTATTAACAATGATATATTTTTCCCTATTTCTAAAATTAGCGATTTAAATAAGCTACTTCCAGATATCTTATTAAATGGTGATAATTTAGAATCATTTTGTAATGGTATTAATTGGGTTGGTAAGTCTATGAAATCTCCAGTTCATTTGCAAGTGAAAGTACTTAATAGTTTATATATTTATACAATTTACACGAATTCAATACCTCCTCCTGTTTCTTTTATTTTTGTAGCAGATAATAAGATTTTCAATATTCATTTTAAGGAAATAAGAATTAACAATATTCATCTATTGTATAAAAATAGGAATGTAGAGGGAAACTTATCAACCTTTTTATTTAAAGAAGATATGGGACAGACAAATTATGCAGCAATAAACTATTCTTGTAAAGATAAATCAGAAATATTAAAACTAGATATATTATTTGAGAATAAATTTTTCAGTTTCTCATTTTCTCATTTGCACCTTTATAATGAGGGAATGCTGTTCAATTTTACTCCATTAAATATCCATCATAATTACTATATATTTGGTAGAAAACCTTGGGATTATGATAATGGAGCTTTAGTAACCTTATGTTCACGTTGCCATCAAAAAAGACATCAACAAACAAAGATTCCATTATATACATCAGACAGACAACTGATTTGTTCCGCCTTACCTGTATGTGACCGTTGTAATGGAACTGGTTATTTACCTCAATATCGTTATTTTATGGGTGGAATCTGTTTTAAATGTCATGGTGAAGGAGTATATGGATATGATGAAAGTAGGTTTCATCCCAATATCTGAATCTTTATTATATCTGTTTCTAAGAAGTGGAGTAAGATTTGTTCAATATTCACATTAATTCTTTACATTTGCATAACCAATTCGTAATTCTAAAATAAATTGTAAAATGAAAACATACTCTTTACTAGGAATACTTTTATATTTCTTCTGTGCTGTTAGTTTTATAAGTTGTGATAAAGATGATTCAGAGCGAAGTGAAGATTCTACTGTTTATTATGTCAAATATGAAGCAAAAGGAGCGATGAAATATAACATTGAATCTGTCACAGTTTCAACGGACAAGGGAAGCGAAACTATTACAACTAGCAAACAACGAAGTTGGACACAAACTTATGGTCCTGTTTCTAAAGGATTCAGAGCGAGCATAACAGCAAAAGGAGGATGGGCTACTGTTAATATTTATGTTTGTAAAGGTGATGAACCTTTTGCACTAAAGAAAAGTAAAAGCAATAATGTTGGAAATTCTAATACATCGACCTCTGCATCTTATACAATAGATTATTAATGATAAGATTATCTTGTTAATCTGATTGATATCTTTTGTTATATCCATAAGCTCCAAGCTAATAAGGTCTGGGGCTTTTTATGTATATCCCCCACCCAAGAATATAGGTACTCTAAATTCATACCCCCGCCCCTTTAGATTTAGGTCGTGTTTCTATTTAAACTTTATGCTTTGATAAAGTAAAATTATTAGTCAGGCAGTGAGCATAAGGTATATATTATGCACTCTATAGCGGTGTAACTACTCTACACCCCCTCACCCATTATTGGAGAAGTAAATAGTTTTGCGTGAATCGCTTTCCAACTCACAAGCTTTCTGAATCTCTGGAATATCAGCCTCATCTATTATTAATATATGATTCTGTATTGACAGACACAAAGACAGGTGATAAGGGAGGTTCTTCATACCAAGCCGTCTATTTACTGCTTTATTCACTGATTACTAATCTAAAACAATATGTATGGAAGATTTAAAGATGTTATGTACGATTGGTACAATACTAATTGTGCCGTTAATTCTAATGCCGCAATTCTTTATTGGATTATTAATATTGATTGTGGCTTGCTTAGCTTTCAGATAGGGGAATTTCAAATTAACAGGATTATGAGAAGTTTATTCTATCTGTTAGTTGTCATTGCTACAATGATTGTGGCAATGTTATCATTTCCTTTATTAATAGCGGGCTATATCTTATTGCTAATATATGCCTTGTTCAAAGGATAGCAGTTATTAACAAGACAATCACATTAATAATTGACGTTATGAATTTAGATTATAAAGTTGGAGAAGTAGAGCTTACATATAAGCCAACTACCAGAAACAGAAGTAAGGTTTACAGTGCTGCTGACGCTTTCCAGATTCTGCTGCCTACCTTCAAAGAAGGAACTATAGATTACAAGGAGTACTTTAAAGTATTATTCTTGAATCAAGCCAACCAGGTCTTGGGATATACACAAATATCCGAAGGTGGGATAACAGAGACAAGCGTAGATGTCAGAATGATATTGCAGGCTGCCCTGCTAACTAATTCTGTATCTTTAATCTTGGCACACAATCACCCAAGCGGGAATTTAAAGCCAAGCACACTGGATATTGAGTTAACGAGATGTATTAAGGAAGCTGCCAAGCTAATGAGAATTAATGTACTAGACCATATCATTATGACAAGTGAAAGCTATTATAGCTTTAGCGATGAAGGTACGCTTTAACTTGTTTGTGTTCAAATTAATCTGCAAAGGTGGTTTGGACACATTCTTTTATGTTATCAATTTAATCAAAGATTTATGTTACAAACGTTAGTAGTCGTTACATTTTGGATTATCATGTACTTTATTGCGTGTGCAATCTCACCTATTGTATTCTTCTTGATGATTATTTGGACTATATACAAGATTATTACGGTGAAGTAGTACATGAAGAACTAATAAGGGTATCTATATATAGGTACTCTTTCTCTTTTATTAGCCAGTAGTATAACATTCACTTCTATTATTAGTGAATGTTTAGCTAGTAATCAGCAAGTTAGATATTCCAGTTTAAAATTAATATTCACTTTTATTAGTTTCACTATAAAACAGAACGTTATGTCACTTAAATATTCAAGTACAACAGCAGATTATCTGCAATGGAGCGAAGCAATGAACTTAATAAGAAAGTTGGCAAGGGATAGTAATTATAAGATGTCACTTCTTATCGCTTTGGGTTGCTTCACAGGTCTAAGAATTTCTGATATTCTTGCTTTGAGGTGGAATCAGATATTAGATGCAGAAGAATTTACAATTATAGAGATTAAAACAGGAAAGCAAAGGACAATTAGGATTAATATGCAGCTACAGCAACATATCAGAGATTGTTATGAGCATATAAATCCAGTTGGCATAAATGCGCCCGTATTAATAAGTCAGAAGGGGACAGTGTACACAGTTCAGAGAATCAATGTCATGTTGAAGGAGATTAAGAAGAAGTACAAGTTACATATAGGCAATTTCAGTTGCCATTCTCTTAGGAAGACCTTTGGCAGACAGGTTTATAATATGAACAGTGATAATTCAGAGCTTGCACTTGTTAAGCTCATGGAACTATTCAATCATTCCAGTGTATCAATTACTAAGAGATACTTGGGATTAAGACAGGAAGAACTATTAAATACTTATGATTGTCTTAGTTTCTGATAATTGGGTTGGTATGAAAGTTCAGAATTTCTACTTATATGGGGATTTGGCAAGTTTCATACCACCCTTGAATTATTGAGTAGAGACAGCTCTCAACTTTTAATAAACAATAGTTCTTGCAAATTAAACAGCTTTTAGTAACTTTGTAGCAATTTCAGACTTCTATGGAGATAGTTCTGAAAGGACATAGTTAACGAAGAGCGTTTAAGATATTATCCTCAATTTGAAATCTCGACACTTTCATAACACAGGGATGATAGGCAAGAACGCTCACGTCAATGTTATATACTCATCCGAAAGATGAACTATATACTATATTGGCGTGGGCTATTGTTTATTATTTGTGTTAGGGCAGTCGAGAGCCTCAAATTGAATAATATCCAATAGTTCCCACGCTTCTTGCATGTAGTAGCCAACTATAGGGAACAGGTTGGCATAAATACAGGTATATAAGAAACAGACAGTCTATTTTACTACTCAACAGTTCTTTATTAAAGAAGTGTGCAACTTTGTGTTGTGTTCCTCACACTTATATCTCAATTATTAACGCTCTCTATTAGGAACGTAGAAGCACAAACAGATTATATAACAAATGAAGACATTAAGATTTATTGGTATGGCTATAATAGCCATTATTATGAGTGTGAACTTTGCAGCTTGCTCTGATGACGATGACGACAACCCCATTGTTGGTACATGGCGAAGTGAAGTGGATAACTATGGTTATAGTGATTCATATACATTCAATGCAGACGGAAGCGGTATATGGCAAGAGTTTAAAGATAATAAACAAACTGATTCTGACTCATTTAAATACTCTGTAGACGGTGATAAGATTACATTTACATGGTCAGATGAGGTATATACATCTACCTTCTCTATTTCGGGCAACCGTTTAACGATTAAAGATAATGAGGATTCTGAAACTTATACCAAGCAGTAAATAATAAAATCCAACGATATATGAAGACGTTACGATTAATAGGTTCAGTAATCATGGCTATAATGATAAGTATGAATTTTATTGCTTGTAGTGATGACGATGACGACAAGAATCCGAATGACAAAAGACTTATAAGAGTTGAGGATTCTGAAGGATATACAGAAGTGTATAAATATGATGGGATGGGACGTGTTAGTGAATATCAATTAATTGAAGAGGGTGTTGTTGATGATGTATATACTTATGTTTATACAGATAATAAAATAGCTGTTAATAATACCCATGGTGATGATAATATCACTTATACGTTAAAAGATGGGCGAATAGTTAGTGCAGATAGAGGTAATGGTAGTCAATATTCCTTTAAATATGATAATGATAATCAATTGATAGAAATCAAAGATAATGAAGGATATGTTAGGAGCTTTACTTGGAATGATAACAATATTGTTAAACTAGTAAGAACAACCGAATTTGGTGGTACTTATACAGATGATATGCCTAGTACAAATATTCCATATAGATTTCTAGGAACAGAAATTCCATTCTATGATGGTATATTTGATAACGCTTTATTTATGAGTGGCTATTTGGGTAAATGTTGCAAGAACTTACCTAGCAGTATGCGAGATTTTGGAAATGTTGATTATCAAATTGACAATAATGGACATATTAACGCTATGATAGATGAGGATGGAGATAGTTACCGTTTCTTCTATGAATAAGTATTACTAAATAATACCAATAAGGCAGCATTTGAAGTAACATTCACTTGCTGCCTTATTAATTACTTCCTTCTCTTCTTAACTAATTTATGCTTATCCTTCTTAGCTGAATTTGAGAATAGCTGTTCTAACATTTCCCTTGTAATAGGTAAATATGTGACTTCTGTTAATCTAGTCTCTCTAATCTCTTGTGGTAAATAATGAATTGTGATATTCTTCTTTGGTGTTACTTGCATATTTGTATGAAAATAAATAAGTTGGTAATTGATTTATCTATAGCAAAGGTACTGATAAGAATCAGGTAAATCTAATATAAGATATACATTCTGGATTATTGGAGTATATGTACGTATATCTTTAAAAGGATGCGATTTGAGGTAGCAAGTAAAACAATTCTTGAACTGATTCATGGCAGATATTTATGATTTTATTTTTTGTGCCTGTGAGATATGATGAAACTAAGTCATTGATAAGGTGGTAAGTGAAATTTCATTTACTGCCTTATTTTTTTATCTAATTCTTTCTATCTTTAAGGCATAATTTAAGATTAGAGATATGGAAGATATAAAGCCAATAGATAAGTTTACATTAGACAAATATGTAAAAGAAGAAGATGATTTACTAGAATATGTAAAGCAAGTTGCTATGGAATTTTGCCCAGATGTATATGAAGGCACATATATTTTAGAGACACAAGCTCTTGATATTTTCAAGAATAGATATAATCGAAAGTTTATTGAGAATAAATTCAGCTATGCTGATTATAAGAAAGAGGATAGCATACAAAAAGCATTGCAGGGGATAGGTCTTGATATTAACAAATTCTGGTATTTAGTCTTATTTGTTTTTGATTATAGTAATGGAAGCTGTTTAGAAGGGATGAAATTGTATGATTCTCCCAAAGAAGAATTAGAAAAATTTATTAATATAGTTGCCAATACTTGTAAAGAAGATAAAGGTGTTAATAAAATATCAGGTATTTCTTTTAATAAATCTCTAACTTTGACTCTAAAAGGAGGAAAGCATCCTTTAGTCATAACCAATCCCAATACAATTTTCTATATAGCCTGTCTGCTGGAAGATGGTCTTGAAAATATTGAACAAGACAGTAGAATGAGTAGAGAAATTGTATCACTATATAAAACAAAAGAATTATATACAGCACGTATTTATCTATTTGCGAAGATGATACTTTATTTTTTTGAAACCAATCCTGAATTTAACAATCAAAGAGCCCCAAAAGGTAGTGGGATGAATTTCAGTAAACTGTTACTTATATCTAATCTAATTTACTTTACCCAATTATCCAAAACAGATGGATATTTAGGAGATGATGATACTTTGAAGAAACTTATCAAACAATACAAAAATAAGGAAATTAGAACTGTAAACAACTTCTATCTTTAATCGCATTATAATGTGGCTTCTATTTTAAGGGGGAGGAGAAATAGGACTAATTCTTCTCCCTTTTACTTCTTTCTAAAATCCTCACCTTTGCAGTATAATTTAAAACTGGAGCGCACCAGCCTAAAAACTGCAAGACAAAAATGTTCGAATATTATTTTTATGAAAGTAACAGAGATATTGTTACTGAAAATGTTGTTAAATGCTATTCTATGATTAGCAAGTATGGCTTTCAACCTTCAATGGGTAAAATCAAGATGGTTGAGGGTGATGACCTCAAAGGTGAGAAACTGTATAAAGTTTCTGTAATACCCAAACGCAATGACAAGCCTTTATCTATAACTAACTTTATGGTAGAAACAGAAGAGGTTACAAATGAGGAAGAAAGGAAAAAAGCAAAATCTCCTGTCGATGGACAGCACCGGTTAATTGCTATGGGGATTTTGGAATCAGAGGGCAAGTTTACTTTTGACGAATCATCTATGGTGGAAATTGTTAAACTCCCAGAAAAGATGAGTCTGCCACTCTTTACAGCATCAATCAACAATGGCAAACCTTGGAACTACAAAGATTTTAATGGGTCTGGGCTAAGTACTGGTAATGCACAGATTGATTACATTGAAAGGATAATAGGTGATTACGACTTGAAGCCAGAGTTTGTTTATGGACTTTATACAATGGGACAACCAGAGTTAAAAGCTAATGTAGTAAAAGATTTGAAGGTGGGCATTGACAAACTTCCAAAAAACCTGAGATTGAGTGAGGACACCCAATCAATGGGAGATAAACTTTTACAGGCATTTAAAGCCAGTAAGATGAGTGAAAAGACATTCAATAATGGTAGGTTGGCAAAAGGACTAAAACAATTCTTCAAGGACAAGAATCCGACCATAGAACAAATGGTTATCATAATCGAAGCAATGAATAAAGATGTCTGGCATGTAAATTATCCTAAACCTAAAGGAAGTCCAGAAGCTAAGAACTATGCAGAGAACTTTGCCGAGTATTATGAAGATATACTAAGCAAATAAATGATTGAAAAATTAAAAGCCAGTTATCGAGATGATAGCTGGCTTTTTTATCTCTATTACAAGTGATGCCAAGAAATTATATCGTGAACCAACTAGTCACTGTTGTGTTGGAAGAATGTCGTATAGAATATTCTGATAGGATAAATGTTTTATTTTAATTGCTTTCTTTTCTTAAATAATTGGTTGTTATGGCTAGAAGATGTATTTTTGTAGTGGTTGAAATGAGATGTTGTCACAGAATTTAATAACCGATTACGTAATTGCTTGATAATCAATATAGGTAATAAAGATAGCTTGTTTTTATTACTTTTGCCGTATTAACAAGCGAAATATTTCCAAAAAGATGCGCAAAGTATACTACATCTATAATCCACAGACCCAGACTTATGATCGAATTTACCCTACCGTACGGCAGCGTGCGCTTAGTATCCTGCGTCGGCTTTTCTATGGAATGGGGTTGGGAGCAGGTTGCTTTATTGTATTGCTTTTGATTTTTGGTTCTCCGTCGGAGAAGGAATTAAGAATTGAAAACAGCCGTCTTTTGGCGCAGTACAATGTGCTTTCCCGGCGTTTGGATGACGCTATGGGGGTGCTTCAGGATATTCAGCAACGTGACGATAATCTGTATCGGGTGATTTTACAGGCAGATCCTGTTTCTCCGGCTATTCGTCAGGCTGGTTATGGCGGGACGAACCGTTACGAAGAACTGATGGATTTGGCGAATGCCAAGCTGGTGGTGAACACGACTCAAAAATTGGACGTGCTTTCCAAAAGGCTTTATATCCAGTCGAAATCTTTCGATGATGTGATTGATATGTGTAAGAACCATGATGAGATGCTGAAATGTATTCCGGCCATACAGCCTATTTCGAATAAAGATCTTCGTCAGACAGCATCCGGTTATGGTACACGTATCGACCCTATTTATGGTACGACAAAGTTCCATGCAGGCATGGACTTCTCTGCTCATCCGGGAACGGATGTTTATGCTACCGGAAACGGAACAGTGGTGAAAGTGGGATGGGAAACCGGATACGGTAATACTATTGAGATAGATCATGGTTTCGGGTATCTTACTCGGTATGCTCACTTGCAGGGATTTAATACGAAAGTCGGAAAGAAAGTGGTGCGTGGTGAGATTATCGGAAAAGTGGGTAGTACAGGAAAAAGTACCGGTCCGCATCTGCATTATGAAGTGCACGTGAAAGGGCAGGTAGTGAATCCGGTCAATTATTATTTCATGGATTTGAGTGCCGAAGATTATGAAAAGATGATTCAGTTGGCAGCCAATCATGGTAAAGTATTCGATTAAAATCTTAAAACAGGAGTGTTATGCTTAATACAGACAAAGAATTGAAGCTATATTATTCAATAGGGGAGGTTGCCGACATGTTCGGAGTCAATCCGTCATTGCTCCGTTTTTGGGAAAAGGAATTTCCGCAAATCTCTCCTAAGACAGCGGGAAGAGGAATACGTCAGTACCGCAAAGAAGACGTAGAAACGATCGGTCTTATCTATCATTTGGTAAAAGAAAAGGGCATGACACTTCCCGGTGCCCGGCAACGTTTGAAGGATAATAAAGAAGCTACGGTTCGTAATTATGAGATTGTAAATAAGCTGAAAGCGATAAAAGAAGAACTTTTGGCTATTAAACGCGAATTGGATGGACGGGAGTAGAATAACGTTGATCGATAACGAATGTGATTAACAAGAAACTTCATAAACAGTAGGCCAGTAGTAAACGATAAACGGTAAACGATGAACGGTGAACAATTTGCATGATACTGCAACTTATTCACCGTTCATCGTTTTCTTATTTACCGTTTGAAAGCTATTCTTCTACACGGCTCACCTGTTTGATATTCTGTATTTTCTTCAGATTGTTGCAGATGGTTTTTACATCATCCACATCATGTACCCATAACTGAATTTTTCCTTCAAAGATACCATCTTCGGTTTCGATGGTTAGCTTACGGATATTTACATTGAGCTGCCTGGAGATAACCTGGGTGACTTCATTCAAAAGTCCCATATTGTCTATACCTTTTATATATATATATACCAGGAAAGATAATTCTTTGTGTGTATCCCATTCTGTTGCTAATATACGGTTGCCATAACTGCTCTTCAGTTTGGCGGCAACAGGGCATTGGCGTTTGTGGATAATGATCCGGTCGTTTTCATCCACATATCCCAATACGTCATCACCGGGAATAGGATGGCAGCATTCGGCCATGATATATTTCTTCTGCAAGCTTTCTTCCGTCAGTTTGAGTACTTGCTTCGGATTGATTTTTTCTTTTTCTTGCGGCTCTTTCTCTTCTTGCTTCTCTTTATTGTTGCCGAAAGAGAAAGTCAGATATTTCTTCCAGTTACTGGTTTGCTTTTCTTTCAGTTCATTCTTGTCCGCTTCTCCCAAAACGATTGCTTTACTGCCAATGGCAGCCAGCAGTTCTTCCTCATTCTTGGCATTATGCAGTTTGCGTAGCTTTTCGATAACAGCTTCTTCCGGACGGACTTCCTCCTTTTTCAGAAACTCACTAAGGATTTCTTCTCCTATCTTCTGATTTGCTTTACGCTCTTTGCGGAGAATGGCTGCTATCTTGGCGCGGGCACGGGCAGTGGTTGCAAAAACTTCCCATTGCGGTTGTACGCGTTGCGATTTTGAAGTAAGGATTTCAACTTGGTCACCACTTTGCAATTTGTGGCTCAACGGCACTAATTTATGATTGACTTTGGCGCCAATACAATGGCTACCAATATCCGTGTGCAGGGAAAATGCAAAGTCGAGAGCCGTAGAGTTCTGCGGCATGGTCTTCAGTTCGCCTTTAGGAGTGAACACGAATATTTCAGAAGCAAATAAATTTAGCTTAATGGTATCCAGAAAGTCAATGGCATCCGGTTGCGGATCATCTAATATCTCCTTAATCGTTCTTAACCATTTTTCCAATTCACCTTCATCCTCGCTGCCTCCTCCTTCTTTGTATTTCCAGTGGGCTGCGAAACCTTGTTCGGCAACGTCATTCATCCGTTCACTACGAATCTGGACTTCAATCCATTGTCCGTTGTTACCCATCAGAGTGACGTGCAATGCCTGATAACCATTAGCTTTAGGATGGCTAACCCAATCGCGCAAACGGTCCGGGTGGGGTTTGTATATCTTGGAGATAGAAACGTAGATATCGAAACAGTCATTGAGCTCTTCTTCCTCATTGCGTGGTTCGAAGATGATTCGAACAGCCAGCAAGTCAAATATTTCTTCGAAAGGAACATGTTTGGTCTGCATCTTGTTCCAGATGGAATAGATTGATTTTACACGGGCAAGTATCCGGTATTTCAATCCCATCTTATCCAGTTGGGTACGAATCGGGGCCGTGAAGTCGTTGAAAACCTTGTCACGTTCAGCGGCAGTAGCATTCAACTTCTCCTCTATTTCCGCATATTCTTCGGGATGTTCATATTTGAAGCTTAGATTCTCAAGCTCCGTTTTTATCTTATAAAGCCCCAAGCGGTTGGCAAGTGGAGCATAGATGTAAAGCGTTTCGCCTGCAATCTTATATTGCTTGTTGGGTAACATGGAACCAAGGGTACGCATGTTGTGCAAGCGGTCTGCTATCTTGATAAGAATGACCCGGATGTCGTTCGACATGGTGAGCAGCAACTTCTTGAAGTTCTCTGCCTGTGCCGAAGCGCGGTCACCGAAGATTCCACCGGATATTTTAGTCAGTCCGTCCACAATCTGGGCGATCTTCGGACCAAAGATATTCTCGATGTCTTCCACTGTGTAATCAGTGTCCTCTACCACATCATGCAACAAGGCTGCACATATAGAAGTGGAACCGAGACCTATTTCATTGCATACAATGCTGGCAACGGCAATCGGGTGCATAATATAAGGTTCGCCCGAACGGCGTTTGATACCTTTATGCGCCTGATTGGCAAAGTTGAAAGCCTTCGTAATGATTTCAACTTTTTTGCGATGCTTAGTATTGAGATAATCATTCAGTAGTTCGTGGAACGCCTGATTAATCATCTCTTCGTCAGCTATTTCTTTGGGGGCCAGATTATCCATAATTGTTATCCTTTCACTTGCTTAGTTCTGCAAAAATAAGCAAATTTCCGAACGATGCAAGCAGGAAGTTATTTATTTGTATATTTTCAATCGTTTTCCTGCAGCAATTTTGGTGTTGGACATTCCATTCCACCTTTGTATATCCTTAATTGTGACGCCATACTTTCCGGCGATGGTTGACAAAGTGTCTCCACTTTTTATTGTGTAGTAGGTCAGTTTGCCTTTACCGGCAACGGCTGTTGTCGTTTTGCGGGTTGAGGGGGTGATTTCCTTAATAGCAACGGTTTTCCGGTTGCGGAACAATTCGTCGGCGCGATGTGCATAGATTGTGTCTTGCTTATCTATAAAGGTACTGATAGCATCGATAGGAAGTCTTAAAGTATAAGGCTTGCTGTCACCCGGAATCATTTGCTTCTTATATTGCGGATTCAAACTCTTGATTTGATCCAAAGGTACGTTGCAAAGATCAGCAATCTGTTCGAAGTGCAGATTCTTGTTCACTTGTACTGTGTCGGTACTTGCCGGGATATTTGTTTCCATCGGACAAATATTATGGTCACAATAGTAAGTCATCACATAATTAGCGGCGATAAAGGCAGGTACGTAACCACGTGTCTCTTTAGGCAGGTAATTATAAATTTTCCAGTAATCCGTTTCGCCATTGGCACGGCGGATTGCCTTGTTGATAGTACCGGGCCCACAGTTATAAGCAGCAATCACAAGATTCCAGTCTCCATAGATATCATACATTTCTTTGAGGTAACGTGCGGCAGCCCAAGTCGCTTTAATCGGGTCACGGCGTTCATCTACCAGGCTGTTTGATTCCAAACCATAGATCTTACCTGTACCAATCATAAATTGCCACAGACCGGAAGCACCTGCACGTGATACGGCTGATGGGTTCAACGCAGATTCGATAATCGGCAGATATCTTAGTTCCAGTGGAAGTCCGTATGCATCCAGTGCTTCTTCAAAGATCGGCATATAGAAGTTGCAGGCACTTAGCATGAAAGAAACCTGATTGCGCAAGCGTCCTGCATACATATCGATGAATTTGCGGATAATATCATTATAAGGCATTTCCATGATGGCCGGGATGCGTGACAAGCGGTCGATATAGACAGAGTCACTGAATAAAGGATTGATTTCAGCCGTACTGCAATCCTTGCCTAAATCAATATAATTTTTAGCTTTCCAGTCATTCAATAGACTGTCAAGTGGATAAGTCATACTTTTAGGCAGGTCGATGCTTTCTTTGCGTTCAGTTCCATTTTCACGAATCACTACATCTACACTTTGCGCTTTTACCTGCGACGTGGCCACTAGTAAAAGAAAAATAATCGAACAATAGTTAACTAATTTCTTCATGCTTCAATAATAAGATCAATCTAAATTGTGTTTTTTAAAATCGTAATACGCATTGCAGACCAACCGACTTGTTTTTAAAACTGTTGGAGCGGAACTGGTTGTTATTATCAATAACGGCCGGCTCTACTTTCATACTCAAGTCGGGGGTTATATCGAAGTTGGATAACTCCGCATCTACATAAGCGTCGATGATAGAGATCAGGTAAACTCCGATAAATGCAAATATACTAAGGTCCCGATAACGACGGAACATATCTTTTCTTCTTTTTAGTGTGTTTTTTAGCTGCTCCTCATTATAAGTGGAGTTCGGGGGCAACAAATCTTCGTAACTTTTCGTATTCGGATTGCTGTCCATAATGTCCAGATAGGCTTGCGAATAGTCTTTGTACATCTTACCGTTCCAACTTAAGGCGTAAGCACAACCAGCAAATCCTCCATATATAATAGGTAATTTCCAGTATTTACGGTTGTAAATCTGTCCTCCACCGGGGAATACGACTGCCAGCCACGTTGCTTTGGTCGGATTCGGGATAAATATTTTCTTGTTAATATCTTGAGCAGGTGGCGGCACAGTGTCGGTCTTTACAACAATGGAGGCAGGTTGCTCTATCTTTTTCAGCTCTTTCTTGTTGGCTGCATCCAAGCTATCCGCTATCTGTATTTTAGCAGCTGACAAACTGTCGATGGCCGGAAGTTCTTTGGATGGTATGATTTGGATAGAATCCTTCTTCACCGAGTCCTGTATGATCGGATCACGATGCCTTCGTGCACGGGCTTTCGGCGCTTCGCGCTGTATGATTGTTGTATCTTTCCGTGCCGGAGTAACAGTGGATTGTGCATACACATCAATCCCTGCCACCTGTAAAAAACAGAGAAGCAGGGCGCTGACTAGTAACTGATATTTCTTACTTTTTCTTGTCATTTACTTCTTTAGCGTATCGAAGATTTCCATGATACGTTCCAGTTCCTCCTCGTTCCCGAAAGGAATACTGATCTTGCCTTTTCCCTTTTCAGAGCAGGTGAGTTGTACCTTGGTGTTGAAAAAGCCGGAGAGTTGTTGCTTCAATAAGTTGAATTCTTCAGGAAGTTTGCCACGTTTGGGTGTTATTTTCCGTGTGCCGCTTTTCACAGCTTCTCCTTCGCTTAATGATTTAACAATTTCTTCTACTTTGCGGACTGAATATCCGTGTTCTTGTATTTCTTCGAATATTTTAACTTGTAGTTTAGGGTCGCCTAATGAAATCAGCGCACGGGCATGTCCCATGTCCAGCTGCTTGTTTTGCAGGGCCATCTGTATTGGAGCCGGCAATTTCAGTAAGCGCAGGTAGTTGGCGATCGTCGTTCGTTTCTTTCCGATACGTTCGCTAAGACGTTCCTGTGTCAGTTCGTACTGATCGAGCAGATGCTGGTAGGCAAGTGCGATTTCTACGGCATTCAGGTCTTCACGCTGGATATTTTCAATCAGCGCCATTTCCATCATGTTTTCGTCGTCGGCAGTGCGTATATAAGCAGGGATTGTTTTCAGTCCTGCTCTTTGTGATGCACGATAACGACGCTCTCCCGCGATGATCTGATACTCATCGTCCGAGAGTTTGCGTAAAGTGATAGGTTGGATGATACCGATTTCCGCAATGGAATCAGCCAGTTCCTGCAATGCTGTTTCGTCAAACTCACGGCGGGGCTGGTTGGGATTGACAGTAATCTTTGCCAGCTCTATTTCATTAATGGAAGAAGACCCTTCGGTTTTCACATCATCCATTGAGAGCAAGGCGTCGAGACCACGTCCTAATGCATTTCTTTTTTGTGTTGCCATATCTTCTTCTTTCTTTTATTTATTTCGGTTGATAATCTCTTTAGCAAGGGCCAGGTGATTTTTGGCGCCGGTAGATTCCGCATCGTAAAGGATGGTCGGGACACCGTAGCTGGGAGCCTCGCTCAATTTCACATTTCGTTGAATAACGGTGTTGAATACCAGTTCCTGGAAATGACGTTTCACTTCATCGTAAATCTGATTAGCCTGACGCAGACGAGAGTCATACATTGTCAGTAAGAAACCTTCGATTTCTAAAGCCGGATTCAGTTTCGACTTGATGATTTTGATGGTATTCAACAATTTGCTAATACCTTCAAGAGCAAAATATTCAGCTTGAACGGGGATAATCACGGAGTCGGCTGCCGTTAGGGCGTTGATCGTGATTAGTCCTAATGAAGGAGAACAGTCTATCAGAATATAGTCATATTCTTTCTTCAAAGGCGTGAGTACTTCTTTTAGTATCTTTTCTCGGTTTGGGAGGTTCAGCATTTCAATCTCTGCTCCTACGAGATTGATGTGCGAAGAGATTACTTTCAAAGAATCAATCTCCGTATCAAGGATAGCGTCCTGTACGTTGGCTCTGTCAATAATACATTCATAGATAGTGCATTCCGACTGCTTGATGTCTACTCCCAAGCCGGAAGAGGCATTAGCTTGCGGGTCGGCATCTACTACGAGTACCTTTTTTTCCAGTGTAGCAAGTGAAGCTGCGAGATTAATCGTAGTCGTTGTCTTTCCTACACCGCCTTTTTGATTGGCCAAAGCAATAATTTTTCCCATATTCTCTAAATTTATTGGCAGCGAAATAAGTGATAAATCCTTAGAGCGCCTACGAAAAAAGAGAAACTTTGCAATTTCTGTTGATAAGTCGCCTGTTTTGTTAATAACTGTCGGACGAAACGGTTACAAAACTTCAACAGGTTCATCATCTTCTTTTCTCTTTAACGAGCTTGCAAATATACATATTTATATTGGATATCTATTTCTTTTTTTGCTCGCTTGCAGAAGATTAAGATTTGTAAACGGGTAGGAGTGGGGCGGAAAGAGACTTTTCGATCTGATGTAGGGAGGTGTTTGGCGGTACGGCTTCTTTTTGTTACTTTTGTGCGAATATAAAAAAGGAAAGGATTGAAGATATGGAAAATGAAAAGCCGTTGATACTTGTTTCAAATGACGATGGCGTGATGGCTAAAGGGATTAATGAACTGGTGAAGTTTCTTCGCCCTTTGGGAGATATTGTGGTAATGGCACCTGATGCTCCGCGCTCGGGCAGTGGTTGTGCGCTGACGGTGACGCAGCCTGTTCATTACCAGTTAGTAAAGAAAGAAGTAGGTTTAACTGTTTATAAATGTTCGGGAACACCGACCGATTGTATCAAATTGGCACGGAACACAGTGCTCGACCGGACACCGGACTTGGTAGTCGGCGGTATCAATCATGGAGACAACTCTGCCACTAACGTGCATTATTCCGGCACAATGGGAGTGGTATTCGAAGGCTGTTTGAATGGAATCCCTTCTATAGGCTTCTCTTTGTGCAATCATGCACCCGATGCCGATTTTGAAGCTACCGGACCTTATATTCGCAGTATTGCCGCCATGGTACTGGAAAAAGGACTTCCTCCTTTAACCTGTCTGAACGTAAACTTCCCGGATACGACCGATATCAAAGGAATCAAAATCTGTGAACAGGCAAAAGGTCGTTGGACGAACGAATGGGCTGCCTGTCCCCGTCTGAACGATCCGAATTATTTCTGGTTGACCGGTGAATTTACCGATCACGAACTTGAAAATGAGAGGAACGATCATTGGGCTTTGGCAAATGGCTATGTTGCTATCACTCCGACCACGGTTGATGTGACAGCTTATCACTTTATGGATGAACTTAACAACTGGTTTAATTAGTTGATATTACCTATCATTTATCAACTATCAACTATCAACTATTATGAAGTATTATCTGATTGTCGGCGAAGCTTCCGGCGACTTGCACGCTTCTCATCTGATGGCTGCCTTAAAGGCAAAAGATCCGCAGGCTGATTTCCGGTTTTTCGGAGGTGATTTGATGGCTGCCGTCGGAGGAACGATGGTGAAACATTATAAAGAACTGGCATACATGGGTTTTATTCCCGTGTTGCTCCATCTGCGCACTATCTTTGCAAATATGAAGCGTTGTAAAGAAGACATTGTTTCCTGGCAACCGAATGTTGTTATTCTGGTGGACTATCCGGGATTCAATCTGGATATAGCCAAGTTTGTCCATGCAAAGACACAGATCCCGGTTTATTATTATATTTCTCCGAAGATATGGGCCTGGAAAGAGTATCGCATCAAGAATATAAAACGAGATGTAGACGAACTTTTCTCCATTCTTCCTTTTGAAGTAGAGTTCTTCGAAGGAAAGCATCAATACCCCATCCACTATGTTGGAAATCCTACCGTGGATGAGGTGGTGGCTTATCAGAAAGCTCATCCGAAAAATAAGGATCAGTTTATTGCGGAGAATCAACTGGAAGAAAAACCGGTAATAGCTCTTCTTGCAGGTAGCCGGAAACAGGAAATCAAAGATAATCTACCAGATATGTTGAAGGCTGCTTCTGCTTTTCCCGATTATCAGCTTGTTCTGGCGGGTGCTCCTGCCATTGCTCCTGAATATTATAAAAAATATGTAGGAGAGTCGAAAGTGAAAATCATTTTCGATCAAACCTATCGTTTGTTGCAACACGCAGATGTGGCGTTGGTCACTTCAGGCACGGCTACTCTTGAAACGGCATTGTTCCGTGTTCCCCAAGTCGTTTGTTATCACACTCCGATAGGGAAAGTGGTTTCCTTCTTGCGGCGTCATATCTTGACCGTGAAATTTATTTCGTTGGTTAATCTGATTGCCGACCGTGAAGTGGTAAAAGAGTTGGTGGCGGATACGATGACCGTGAAGAATATGCAAAATGAATTGAAAAATATCATTGAAAATGAAGCATATAGAAATGAAATGCTTTTGGGATATGAATATGTGGCGGAACGGTTGGGACCTGCCGGTGCTCCCCGTCATGCAGCTCGTGAAATGCTGCGCTTGTTGAAAAAATAACTTTCTTTTTCTGAATAAACGTAAAGCCGATGCAGTAATTGCACGGCTTTTTTATTTATTAAGCAGAAGACTAAAAAAAGAAAGGAAAAAGATATGAAAAAAATTAAGTGGCTTTTAGGAATGTTGTTATTGGCATTAGTGCCAATGTTGCAATCATGTGATGATGATGGTTATTCTATCGGAGATTTCAGCTGGGACTGGGCGACCGTTCGGGCAACCGGTGGAGGAGGTTACTATTTGGAAGGTGATCGTTGGGGATTGATTGATCCGGTAGCTACTTCCATACCTTGGTTTAAACCGGTGGACGGTGAACGTGTGGTGGCCTTTTTCAATCCTTTGTATGACATGGAAGGAGGAAAAGGAGTTCGGGTAAAGATGGAAGGTGTACAGGAATTGTTGACAAAGGAAGTGGAAGATATGACCACAGAGGAAGAAGCGGTGGAATTCGGTAATGATCCTATCCTGATTTATCAGGGTGACATGTGGTTGGGAGGAAAATTTCTGAATGTAATTTTCCGTCAGGAACTGCCTCGCTCGGAGAAACATCGTATCAGCCTTGTGCAAAATAAGATAGAAACGGGAGAACCGTCAGAACCGGGAACATTGAATGTCGCTGAAGATGGTTACGTACATTTGGAACTGCGTTATAATACGTATGAGGATGTGACTGACTATTGGGGATGGGGACGAGTTTCTTATAATCTGGAAAAGTTCTTCCCAACGGAAAAAGATGCCGAATCAACAATGAAAGGTTTTAAAGTGACTATAAATTCAAGAGAACATGGAGAAGGAAGAGTGATCGTTCTTGATCTGAATCATCCGGTAGGTGTGCCGGAAGCTGCGAAGGATGTACACTCCACTTCTTCGATCCGATAACCTAACTATGATTTACTGTGTGTGAAAAAGGTCGGGATACTTCTATCGAAGTTCCCGACCTTTTGTATTGTGTGCAATTCTAATCGATGAGAAAAACTCCTGTTAGGACCACGTTAATGCATATAGGTAAACGACTGCTGCCGGTATGGCCATCAAAGAACTATCAAACCGATCGAGCATCCCTCCATGTCCCGGAAGAATATTTCCCGAATCCTTTACGTGCAATTGGCGTTTTAGCAATGACTCCGTCAGGTCGCCCCATGTACCGAATATAACAACCACCAGTGCCAGTCCTGCCCATTCAATCATTGACATAAATGGGAAGTAGTGAGCGAGTATAAAAGATACTCCGATTGCTACCACTCCACCGCCAATAGAACCTTCCCATGATTTCTTGGGAGAGATACGTTCAAACAACCGGTGTTTGCCGATCAATGAACCGATGCAATAGGCTCCCGTATCATTCAGCCAGAGGAAAATAAAGATGGATAGCGGTAGAATAGGATTGTAACTTACGCTACTGTATTCTGATCCCGGATCGTTATGGAATGCTAATACATTCAGCAAAGCAAAAGGCAGTCCGATATAAAGTTGGCTAAGCATAGAATAAGCCCAGTTAAGTACCGGGTTTTCCTTTTTCAGATACAACTCGCTAATCATCATGTAAAGCAATAAAAGCACATACGGGATGAATATCTTCGAATCGGCCGCATCAATGCAGAATCCCATGACTGCAAGGAATAGGTAAGCCCCGCCGAGCATATTAATGGTCTTGTTTATCTTCACTCCTTCTGCGCGCATATTTACCAGCTGTCCGAACTCATAAATGGTCAGTGCGCTGATAGCGGTGAACAGAATACCAAAGCTGAATGCGTCATAAAGGATGCACCCTACCAAGATGGCAACGAAGAGTACACCCGTAATAGCTCGTTTTATGAAATTGTTAATCAAAATCTATTCGTTTTAATTAGTTGGACCCGTTAGCTTGTTCTTCCCCATTGGATTTACCCTCTACGGTAACTTTGCCCTCCACAGTAACCTTTTTACCTTCTGCGGCAACTTTGGTGTCTATGGGTGCTTGTTTTTCCTTTGCGGTATTTTCAGCTTCCTCTTCTTTGATTTCTTTTTCTTCTTCTTTCAGCTTTTGGGCAAGTTCTCTTTCAGCTCTTGCGGCATCCTGGCTTTCTTTAGCAGCCATGATTTCTTCCGAGCGGGAAGCCCAAGGGCGTTTACCGAAGATACGTTCAACGTCTTCCGCGAAGATTACTTCTTTGTCAATCAGTAATTGCGTCAGTTCGTTGTGTCCTTCTTTATTCTCTGACAGAATTCTCTTGGCACGGTCATACTGCTCGTTTACCATTCTCTTGACTTCTTCGTCAATCAATTCGGCTGTCTTTTCGCTGTATGGACGGTTGAAAGAATATTCATCATTGTTGTAATAACATAAGTTTGGCAGCTTGTCGCTCATACCTAAATAAGCAATCATGCCGTATGCCTGCTTAGTCACCCTTTCCAGGTCGTTCATGGCACCAGTTGAGATGCGGCCGAGGAATAAATCTTCAGCGGCGCGTCCTCCCAAAGTAGCACACATTTCGTCCAGCATCTGCTCCTTGGTAGTGATCTGACGTTCTTCCGGCAGATACCAGGCAGCTCCCAATGCACGTCCGCGAGGAACAATCGTAACCTTAATCAATGGGTTAGCATATTCCAACAACCAGGAGATAGAGGCGTGTCCTGCTTCATGCAAAGCGATGGAACGTCTTTCTGCTTCCGTTGTAATCTTGGTTTTCTTTTCCAGACCACCGATGATGCGGTCTACCGCATCCAGGAAGTCCTGCTTGCTTACGAATTTCTTCCCGTGGCGGGCAGCGATCAGTGCAGCCTCATTGCAGACATTGGCAATATCTGCACCCGAGAATCCCGGTGTCTGACGTGCCAGCAAGTCCACATCTACACTATCGTCTATTTTAATCGGGCGCAAATGCACGCCAAATACTTCTTTACGTTCGTTCAAGTCGGGCAGATCCACGTGTATCTGACGGTCAAAACGTCCTGCACGGAGCAGTGCCTTGTCGAGTACGTCTACACGGTTGGTAGCAGCAAGTATAATCACACCGCTATTGGAACCGAAGCCGTCCATTTCTGTCAGCAACTGGTTCAATGTGTTTTCGCGTTCGTCATTTCCTCCCATTGCAGGGTTCTTGCCACGGGCACGTCCTACGGCATCAATCTCATCAATAAAGACGATACAGGGAGCTTTTTCTTTAGCCTGTTTAAACAAGTCGCGAACACGGGATGCACCTACACCCACAAACATTTCCACGAAGTCGGAACCTGCCAATGAGAAGAAAGGCACATTCGCTTCACCGGCCACAGCTTTGGCAAGCAATGTTTTACCGGTTCCCGGAGGGCCTACCAGCAATGCTCCCTTGGGTATCTTACCTCCCAAATCCGTATATTTCTGCGGTTCCTTTAAGAACTCTACGATTTCCTCCACTTCTTGTTTCGCTTCGGCCAGCCCTGCTACATCTTTAAATGTAATCTTGATGGCTCCGCCTTTTTCAAAAAGCTGGGCTTTTGATTTTCCTACATTAAATACGCCGCCGGGGCCACCACTGCCGCCTCCGCTCATACGGCGCATGAAGAATATCCATAACGCAACCAGCAAGACAAGCGGGAGTACCTGAATCAGAATTGCGGGGAAAATATCCGATTTGGGCGGATAGTCGGATGAACCGTCAAAATGACCGGCTTCCTTTTCTGCTTGCAAAAACTCTTCCAGTTTATCGGTAGACGGCGTTCTACTTGTAATGACAGGGTTGCGTCCCACTTTGGTAGAGTCGGCTCCAAAAACAGCCCCTACGGCAGTCGGTTTGAGGAAAGCTTCGATTGATTTATCTTCATAACCCAATACTTTGCTGACATAACCTTTTTTTACATAGTCCTGAAACTCGCTGTAAGTTACAGCTTTGCTTCCTGCTCCTTTTGAATCACTGCCCCACCAGAGGCCGAGAAGCATAAGGGCAATAATCATATACATCCAGTTCAGGTTGAACTTGGGCATATTAACCTTATTGTTAGGTTTATTGCTATTGTTATTATTGCTATTATTATTGTCCATAATCATAAATTAGTCTAGATCGGGGATTTGAGTAAGTTTGGCATCTGCCCAGAGGTGCTCAAGATTATAAAAAGCTCTTGTCTCCGGCAAAAAAACGTGTACCAATACATCGGCATAGTCCATAGCTACCCATTCTGCATTTCGGAGTCCGTCGATTGCATAAGGCTTGCTGTCCGCACCTTTGCGTGTAAATTCCTTGATTGAATCTACTATTGCACTCACTTGACTGGGAGAATTTCCCTGACAGATAACGAAATATTTACAGATGGTATCTTCTATGCTGGTTAAATCGGCAACGACTATCTTTTTACCTTTTTTCTCTTGAATTCCTTCTTTTATTTTTTCAATTAATACTTTAGTATCGTTCATTCCTGTAATTGGGATTAATAATTCATGTTCTCTATTTGTTTATAACAAAAAAAGGTGACCCTTTGTTTCTGATAATAAACGTGATATTTTTGACAAATATACGCTGATTTATTGGATACAAGAAAGTTATCCCTCAATTTTTGTGTTTTTTAGTGGAGATACTTTTGTTTGGAAAGCTTATTTGGACATTTTTGCAAAAAAAATATCGGATTTGTTTTGAATTCCCAAAATATTTGTATCTTTGCACCCGCAAACGAAAATCATTGGGCTATGGTGTAATGGTAACACTACAGATTCTGGTCCTGTCATTCCTGGTTCGAATCCAGGTAGCCCAACAAATCACCAGCTTTTTACTGACAAAAACCCGCTAAAAATGCAATTTTAGCGGGTTTTTTTGTGCTTTGACAAATGCCATCCGAAAAAAGTTGACGCTAATTCGGTGGTAAATTCGGTGACACGAATGCTCTTTTTTTGATATTTTTTTGAGTGGTTCTCAAAAAAAATAACGATGAGCCAAAAAAAGCAAACTTTCAATGTTCTTTTCTGGATAAGGAAAGGAAGAACGAATGAAAAACTGTCACCTCTTTCATGTCGGGTTACGATTTCGGGACAAAGATACGAAATTCCCACGAAACTACACCTACGGTCTGAATCATGGTCGGCAGTTGCGCAAAAGTCACTTGGTAAGACTGCCAATGACAAAGAAGCCAACCGGTATATTGAAGATTTGAAAATCACGATCGAAGATACCGTTACCAAAATCAGACAGAAAAACTACCCTCTCAACATTGAGAACTTCAAACTCATGTTTCAGACACAGGATAATGAGTTCTCTACCATCAGCACACTGTTTGACTACCATGAAATCATGGAGAAGAAAAATCTCCGTGCCAGTACATTTGTCGGCTATCACGTCACAAAGAAACACCTGCTCAACTTTATACGTATCAAATACCATGTCTCTGACTATGACTTGACGGCTATTGACAAAGCTTTCGTTTATGAGTTTTACGCCTATCTGCAAGGGTATAAGAGGGAAGGAGATACCGTATGTGCTGTCAATGGAGCATTGAAGCATATCCAGCGTTTCAAAAAGGTGATGAATGTCGCCCTGCAAAATGAATGGATAAGCCGGAACCCTGTCTGCCTGCTCAACGCCAAGAAAACGAAAGTAGAAAGAGGATTCCTGTCCGAAAAGGAACTGAAGAGCATCGAGGAAGTCCCTTTGCCCGCCAACCTCTCCATCGTGAGGGACGTGTTCGTATTTGCTGTCTACACCGGACTGTCATTTGTCGACATCAGCAACCTGACCAATGTAAATATAAATGTCGGTATCGACAAAAGCTTGTGGCTGAATTATTATCGTCAGAAAACGGACATACACGCCATGCTACCTTTGTTGCAGCCTGCTGTCTGTATATTAAAGAGGTATGAAGCATACCACGAAGGAAAACGGACTAATCATGTATTCCCGGTACCGCCCAACCAGGTGGCAAACCGATACCTGAAAAAAGTGGCCAAGGAAGCGGGAGTAGAGAAAAATATCACTTTTCACATGGCAAGCCATAGTGTATTTTCTTTTTTCTTAAAAATCAATAGCTTACAAAATATCCCAGTTTGACAGGTAACGATTTAGAAACCAGCGAAAATCTGTATTCCACTTCGTTTTGCAGTAATTCAAAAGAACGCCTTTTAGCATTACAAAGATAGGCATTATAATTGGATTATAATAGGTTTTAGCCTACAAAAAGTGAATTCCATATATTTTTATTGCTCAATTACTGCTAACTTCACTAAAAATGAGTAATTTTGTACTTTAATAAGTATGAGTGTTACCATGGTTGTAAAAACAATAAAATTGACATCACTATTTGTCAATACTGAAAATTATAGATTTGAGCCTCTGTCTTCACAAAAGGAAGCGATAGACAAGATGGTAGAGGACCAAGGGGATAAATTATATTCTCTTGTAGACGATATTGTAACTAATGGTCTTAGTCCAGTCGATTTAATCATTGTAACGCCTAACGAAGATAACAACAAATATATAGTACTCGAAGGTAATAGGAGAATAACATCATTAAAATTATTAAACAATCCAACATTAATTGATGACAAGTACATTTCTTTAAGGAAAAAATTTCAGAAATTGCAAAAAGAAAATCCTAATGCTATTTCTGAATTGAAGAATATTGCTTGCGCTGTTTTTGAAAACCCAACGGAAGCTGATATTTGGATAAAACGTAAACACTCGGGAGAGCTGAATGGTATCGGTACAGTTACTTGGAATGCTCAACAAAAGCAAAGATTCGAGGAGAAGACAGAAGGAAAATCATCGATTCCATTGCAAATTATCACTTTATTGAAATCACAAGATAATGTTTCTGATACGATTAAGGATTCGTTATCCAAACTAAATATTACCAACCTGCAACGTTTGATGTCAGACCCTTATGTTAGAGAACACCTTGGTTTGGGAATTAACAATGGAACTTTAGTTTCAAAGGTTGAAGTGTCAGAAGTCGTCAAGGGGCTTATAAAAGTTGTTACGGATATTCTTAATCCAGAATTCAAAGTTTCAGAAATCTATAATAGAGAAAAAAGGAAGCAATATATTGACAATTTTGACACGAACCAAAAGCCAGACCTATCTAATGAAGCGTCTGAACAATGGAGTGTTCAAGATATTGTAGACAATAAAGGGCAGGTATTAATAAATAGTGAACGCAGAGAAATAAAAAAGGCTAATAATCAGAAAGCTAGAAACAGAGCTGGCTTAGTGCCCAAGACTTTGATTTTGCATATCAACAACCCCAAAATCAATAAAATTTTTGAGGAGTTAAAACATATCCAAGTTAAAACATGTCCTAATGCATCTTCTGTACTGCTGAGAGTGTTTTTAGAATTGTCAGTTGATGCTTATTTGGAAAGATATGATTTGGTAAAAAACAATGCTATAACTGCGTGTTCTTCCAAAGAGGATTTGAACGGGAAAGTTTGTAAAGTATTAAATCATATGACCCAATTAGGAACAATGAGTAATGATTTATCTAAAGGTATAAGGTCTGAAATAAATGATAAAAATTCAGTCCTATCCATTGAATCCTTGAATGCATATGTTCATAATGAGTTTTTCTATCCTAAAGCAGACAATTTGATTATAGGATGGGACAACATAGAAAGTTTTTTTATCCAATTATGGGAATCTATAAATAAAGAATGACATTATGGAGTTTTTATCACCTTTAAGATATCCCGGTGGAAAGGCAAAAGTCGCTGATTTCGTACAGTGTTTAATCAAAGAAAATGCATTGCTTGATGGTACTTATGTTGAGCCATATGTAGGAGGTGGTTCTGTTGCTTTATCCTTGCTCTTTAATGAATATGTTAGTGATATATATATAAACGATAAAGACATATCTATTTATGCCTTTTGGTATAGTGTTCTTAATAACACGGATGCTCTTTGCCAATTAATTAAGGATACTCCCATAAATGTCGAAACATGGTTTAAGCAAAAAGAGTTTCAGCAGAATAAAGAAAATAGAAATGTTGATTTATTAAATTTAGGGTTTTCCACTTTCTTCCTAAATAGAACAAATCGTTCAGGAATTTTAAAAGCTGGAATCATAGGTGGATACGACCAAACTGGAAATTACAAGATTGATGCGAGGTTTAACAAAGAAGATTTGATAAAAAGGATTCAACGTATAGCAGACTACGCGGAGAGAATTCATCTAACAAATGACGATGCTGTTACTTTAGTGCAACGATTAAAAGATGAATTACCTTACAATACTCTATTATATTTAGACCCGCCATACTATATAAAAGGAAAAGGGCTTTATCTGAACTACTATAATGACACAGACCATCAAAACATCGCAAATGCTATAGGTGCAATAGTAAATTGTAAGTGGATTGTCTCTTATGATAATGTGCCATTCATAACCAACCTATATTCAAAATATAGGCAACAATGTTTTGAATTGAATTATAGTGCGAGTAACTCAGGAAAAGGTGAAGAAATAATGATATTTTGTGACGATATAGTTATTCCCAAACACAAATTATTTAATCATTCAACAAAGTGAAAATAACTCACATTCATATCGAAAGGTTTCGAGGCTTCCAAAATGAAGACTTTGAAGTAGGCTCTCAATTAACAGCAATTGCAGGACAAAACGGAACTCAAAAGTCAACATTACTGGGTATTGTAACACAAACCTTCACTCTTAAGCCTGAGGATCCAATGAGAGCGGAAAAACCTTTGTGTGGTGGTAGCTATATTTCTGCATTCAAAGATAAGTTTAGATTATCGCCCATTTTTGATAGACCTAAAGGTCATGAATGGACCATTTCTTTTGATATAGGAGTAGATGACTTTACTGTCGAAAGCATCAAACGTACTGGAGACCCTAATGTGCGATTTTGGAAGAAAGGAGCAAGGCAAGAAGGGGATGGATATATCTCCTTTCCCACAATCTTTTTAAGTTTAAAGCGGTTAGTTCCTATGGCAGAGGAGGCCAAGATTATAACTGATGACACATTATTAACTCCAGAGGAACTAAGTGAGTTTAAACAATTACACAATAAAATTCTAATAGTACAAACTCCCATTTCTTCTGCAACAACAATAACCTCAAAAAATAAGCAATCTATAGGCGTATCCACTGAATTATACGATTGGAATCAAAACTCTATGGGACAAGATAATCTGGGCAAAATTATCTTGGCATTATTTTCTTTTAAAAGATTGCATGACAAATATCCCCAACAATATAAAGGTGGAATTCTTGCCATTGATGAGATGGATGCTACAATGTATCCAGCGTCTCAAGTTGAGCTATTAAAGATTTTGCGCAAATATGCGTCTAAACTTAATTTGCAAATTTTATTTACTACTCATTCAATGTCTCTTCTTAAGGTTATGGACGATTTAGTTCAAGAAGTAAGTAAACAAGAAGAAACAGCTAAGTAGGTAAAGATTCTTTATCTAAAGAAAGTCGATGACAAGATAACAATCAAACAAAATGTAGATTTTAAAGGTATTAAATTGGATTTGAATGTTGTTGCAGAAGGAAAAAAACGTAAGAAAAACAAAATTACTGTATATACAGAGGATAATGAAAATATATTATTCGTTAAAGCTATTTTAAAGACTAAAGCATCTATATTAGATTTTGTAGATGTAACTCTGCCGTGTTCAACCTTAACTGAACTTGTAAATAAAAACATACCTGCATTTAAACACCCATATTCTATCATCATATTGGATGGAGATGTTAGGATGAATAGGGCGTATCTTAAGAAAATAAAAAATGCAGATAACATTTTAATATTGCCAGGGAACAACTCTCCTGAAAGACTGCTGGCATCCTATTTGTATAATCTCTCTGATGCAGATCCATTATGGGGCAATATAGCAAATGGATATACCAAACAATTATGTTTCCGAGACTATACTATGGAACAAATAAATGCAGGAGGTGAGTTGGGGCGTCAAGATGCAAAAAAATGGTTTAATGGTCAGTTGGAATATTGGGGACGAAATGGTAATAAGGTTTTTAATCCCTTTTTACGTTCGATTCCTATCGAAGTACAAGAGTTTAAAAGAAATTTTGAAAATATGATAAAACGGTATATTTATGACTAAACTTCCGGTGACCACAATAAAGGAGCTTAAATGCCGAAAGTATTCTTTGGGTTCTTGGTCGATATATAATCAGAATCAGACTTTCTCTTTCATTAACCGAATAAGATACTGTTTCTTTTAGAGCTTTTGCTCAGGCACACTCAGTGAAACAGTGTCTGATTATCAGTTATGATTGCTTGAATTTATATTTAAGTCCATACTCTTCAAGTTTACTGTATAGTGTAGCTCTGCTTATTCCCAACAGTTCGGCGGCGGCACTCCGGTTGCCGTTTGTCTGCTTTAACGCACGCATTATCCGCTCCTTATCCTCCGCATCATTGCGCAGGGCGAAGCTGACAGGTGAGGTCGGTTTCGTCACGGCAAGTTCAAGATGCTCTTTCGTGACCACACCTTCCTGAGCCTGCAACACGGCTCCCATGATTTTCTGCCGAAGCTCCCGCACGTTGCCCGGCCATGCGTGGGTCAGCAACGCTTTACGGGCTTCGGAACTGAAACCGCTCACATTGCACTCCAGTTCCTTGTTGGCTATCTCGCGGAAGAACTCCGCCAACGGCATGATGTCCTCCTGACAGTCACGCAAGGGCGGCACGGTTATCACGAAGTCTTGCAGACGGTAGAGTAAATCCTGCCGGAAACGCTTTTCGCTCACTGCCGCCTCCAGATCCTCGTTGGTGGCGGCGATGATGCGGACGTTGAAACTCTTGTCCGATTTGTCACCGACCGGGCGATACCGCCTCTCCTGTATGGCACGGAGCAACATCTGCTGGGTCTCCAACGCAAGGTTGCCCACCTCGTCAAGAAACAGCGTGCCTCCTTCCGCCTCATGGAAATATCCTTTCTTGGTGCTGTCCGCACCCGTGAACGCGCCTTTGACGTGTCCGAAGAAAGCCGACGGCGCAAGTTCTCTGGATAGCGAACCGCAGTCCACCGCCACGAAGGGCTTGCCAGCCCGTTTGCTCTTGTCGTGCAGATGGTGGGCGATATGCTCCTTGCCTGTGCCGTTCTCTCCGAATATCATCACGCTCATGTCGGTGACGGCTACCAACTTTATCCTGTGCATGATTTTCTGAAAGGCGGAACCTTCACGGGCGAAAACGGGCATCCGGCTGTGTCTCGACTGACGCTCTTTCTGTATGGAGCGGATAAGGGGGACGAGTTTGTCCTCTATCAGTTTCTTCGGAATATAGTCTATCGAACCGAGTTTCATGCTTTCGACTGCCGTATGCACTTCGGCGTAGTCGGTCATTATGATGAACGGCTGCATCTTTCCCTCCTTGCGCATCCAGCGCAGCAGGTCTATTCCGTTGCCATCGTTTAGGCGCAGGTCAGAAACTACTATATCATCATCCGTTGCCTGTTGCAGATGTTTCTTCGCTGTTGACAGGTGGTAAGCCTTCACGGTACTGTATCCCTCCCGTGCCAGCAGATTGCAGACATATTCGCAATACACGATGTTATCCTCCACCACGATTATTCTTGTCTTATCCATTTTCGTATTTTCTCCTTTCCTCCTTTGCCAACTGTATAATCTCCGCTCCTTTATCCAACACGGTGGTCACGGAATTACTTAACGCCTCGTTATCGGACTTATCCTTTCCATGAAGCACACCATAAAGCACCTTCAGCGGCTGGTCGGCACGGAGTATCTCCCACGAACTGCGTAAGTGGTGTGTCAAGGCATCAAGTTCTTGCAGATCGTTTCGCATTGCCGCATCCCGTACCGCCTGCATTTCTTTCTCGGTTTCCGTTATCAGTTTTTCCAGCATGACAACTTCATTGCCGTAGGACAACAAGGCGGAAAAATCCGGTTTACCGTCCTGTGTCGCTTTAATGGCGCACTTGTCGGAAATTTCCAGCAGTTCCGATATGGAGAATGGTTTGAACAGGCATCCGGCAAAGCCTCGTTCCAAAAGTTCCTCCGCATCGCAACTGCCCGAAGCGGTTGCCACGACCACGGGGATTGTCTGTGAATTGCCAACATTGGACGATCGGAGCAGTTCCAGCAGCTCGAAGCCGTTTATGCCGGGCATATTCAAGTCCGTCAGCAACAAGTTGTATTCTTTTCGGCGTATCATTTCCATCAGTTCCGCCGCATCGGTGCAAGTGTCGCAATGTATTCCCTCCTGTGCATACATCTCTTTCAACATCAGGAGCAGCACCTCATCATTGTCGATGGCGACAACATTGAGGTTTCTCTCCTCCCGGTGGATATAAGTCTGTATCTCTTTTTCCGGTATTTCTTCGGCTTTCTGCATGGGTATTTCCACTGTGAAACGACTTCCTTTCCCTTTCTCGCTTTCCAAATGGATTTTGCCGTCAAGCATCGCCACTATGTTATGCACGATGGCAAGTCCAAGTCCGAAACCGTCTTTTGCGGCGGCGTTTGAGAGGCGTTCAAATGCCCCAAATACACGTTGCTGTTCATCTTCTGTCATGCCTGTGCCTGTATCCTCGAAAATCAGTGTCAGCACTCCGTTGGTATAATCGATAGTCAGCGACACACCGCCTTTCTCCGTGAACTTGATGGCATTTGACAGCAGATTGTTTCCAATTTGGATGATTCGCTCCTTGTCGGTCAGTACAACCGCATCGTTTCCGTTCTTTACGGTCAAGGAAAGCCCCTTGTTCATGGCGACGGGCATGAACTCCGTTTCAAGGGTATGCGTGATTGTGGAGATGCGGCAGGGCAACAGTTTGGGCTGCTCCTTGCCGTTGTCCAAGCGGAAGAAGTCCAGCAGGGTGTTAAGCATATCCCGCATACGGTCGGAAGATTGTTGTATGCTTTGAAGAAAATTCACATTGTTCTCCTTGCTGCACTCTTTCTGTAACAGCTCAGTATAACCTGTTATTGCCGTTAGTGGTGTGCGCAGTTCGTGGGTGATGGTATGTACCGCTTTCTTCCTTGATGCTATCAGTGCCTCGTTCCGTTGTACGGATTGTTCCAGTTGCCCTATCAAATCCGTTGTCTTGCGCTTGTATTGTTTGATACTCTTTGCATCACGGTGTATGATGATGTAGGAAATTAACAACAGCAGAAGGACGAATCCCATTAAACCGCCTACCTGCATAAATGACTTTCCACGCATGGCAACTATTTCGTCTTCCCGCCCTTGCAGGTCGGCTTGTACCTTATTTTCTATTTGACAGATTAGCCCCTTCAACTGCCTGTTAAGATCTGCATTGCGGGCGGCAAGACTGTCGGCTTGTTCCGACAATCGACGGCTTTGCTCTTTCTGTTCACTGACCATGCTTCTATTGGGTGAACGAAGCGTAGTTGTTGTTGTCGGCGGCTTCGTTTCCTCTTTTTTGCCGAATATGCCCAAGAACCCTTTTCGTTTCGGTTTCTTGGGCTGTTCCTGCATACTTGTCTGAACAATGAGAGGTACTTGACTGGCAATCTTCTTGTTGATGGATTGTTGTTCGTCTATTAACCGAACAATCTGAAACATCTGCCGTTCCTTATCTTCCAAAAGACTGCGCACACTGTCAATACGTCCAATTACATGAGTTTCATTGAACAGGCACAATGTGCTGTCCAATGCAATGCGTTGGGCATGGTAATTCTCCAAATCCGTTTCGTCCCAATCCAATGCAGTTTCTCCTAATAGCGAAAACTCTATCAGTTGGATATGAATACGGTTTACCTCCTTCCTGAATTCATCTATATGCCGGTTGCCAACCTCCAATGCTTCCACTTCCTGCCATTCATTATGACAAGTAAATGCAATGGCTACTACTATTAGAATTATGAAAGTGTGACTTAATGCTATTGCCTTACGTACAAATTCCATCTATTCTCTTACGAATTAAAATCGTCCTCCTCCCAACGCGTGATAAAGTTTGATTACACTTTGTATGCGTTCAAAACGAGTTTGCAGCTGTTGCACTTCCGCTTCAAGGAGAGATTGCTGGGCGGTCAATACTTCCAGATAGGTAATATTGGAATGACGCATCAGTGATTCTGTTTTCCGCACGGCATCGCATAATGTTTCCACCTGCCGAGCATTGATTTCAAGTTGCGATTTCGCAGTCTGCCATGCGGTCAAAGCATCGTTTACCTCTTTGCCTGCGTTCAACAAAGAGTGTTGGAACAGTAACTTCGCTTCTTCCTGGCGGATTTGGGCAGTCTTCAGGTTGGCGATGTTTGCGCCTCGATTGAACAAGGGCTGTGTCAGGGAACCGATGGCATTGAGCAACCATTGTCCGGGATTGGTGATTATACCGCCACCGTTATTGGTCCATCCAAGTGTTCCCGAAAGGGTGATATGGGGGTAGAATGCGGCACGTGCCGCATTGGTTGTGTAGAACGCCTGCGCCAGTTCCATTTCTGCCTGACGCACATCGGGACGGTTGGAAAGTAACTGCAAGGGGACTCCGATAGAGACGGTATCGGGGAAAGCTGCTTCGACCAGATTACTTCGTGCTATTGAGTGTGACGGCATGGCAAGTATTGCAAACAAGGCGTTTTCTGTTTCGGAGATGCTCTTGCGGATGGATAATAGGGACGATTCGAGCTGCATCACGTTCGCTTTTGCCTGCAATACACCGGCTTCGTTTGACTGTCCGGCTTTTTTCAATGCTTCGAGAGTGCGCACGGTAGTCTGCCAGTTTTCAAGGGTGCGGTGGCTTATTGCCATTTGCGCGTCGAGCATGGCAAGGGTATAGTAACTGTCGGCAATAGTGGCGACAAGCTGAGTCTGTACGGCTTGCCGGTAATCACGGCTTCCTTGCAAGGCGGCAGCGGCACCACGTTTTGCAGCTGTGAGGTTGCCGAAGATGTCCAGTTCCCAGCTTGCTGTCGCTCCTGCATTATATGTCTTTGCCGTTGCTCCATCGTGCTTGCCGGCATTACCTTCGGCATTCAGTCCGAGTGAGGGTAGATAGGAGAGTTTAGCTGTCAGCAAGGCGGAGGCTGCCGCTTCCACCCGTAGCCGTGCCACATTGAGGTCTGTGTTTCGGTCAAGTCCTGTTTCAATCAAGGACTGAAGTTTAGGGTCGGTAAACATTTCCCGCCACGACAGGGAGGCCAGAGTGGTGGTATCGGCGTCTGCCGGAAGGGTGCTATACAGATTCTCCATCGAGAGGTCGGGGCGATGATACCGGCTGTACGTGCCACAGCCGGTAAGCATCCATCCTGACAATATGATATATATTGCTGTCTTTTTCATTTAATTATGCTTAATACGTTCTTGGATATATTGGAAGACGATGAACAATGAAGGCACGAGGAACAACAGAGCCAATGTACCTACAATCATTCCGCCGATTACACCTGTGGCAAGCGAACGGCTACCGTTGGCACCCACTCCGTGAGCCAGCATCAGCGGGATAAGGCCGAACACCATAGACAACACGGTCATCAGGATGGGGCGCAGACGGACTTTTGCCGCACTGTATGCCGCTTGTGCCAGTGTCATGCCTTCCGACCGCCGCTTGCCTGCATATTCGGTAAGCAGGATGGCGGTCTTGGCAAGCAGGCCGATAATCATAATCAGACCGGTCTGCATGTAGATGTTGTTCTCCAGACCGAAGAGCCATGCGAACAGGAAACTGCCCATCAACCCGCAAGGCACTGCCAGCAGAACCGCAAAGGGAATAAACACGCTTTCGTACAAGGCACACAGAATCATATAGACCAGGACCATACAGAGCAGGAATATCAGCGTGGCATTGTTGGTTGTCTTGCTCTCCTCGCGCGAGATGCCGCCAAACTCGTAGGTGTAATTTGCCGGGAGAACCTTGCGTGCCGTCTCACTGATGGCTTCGAGCACCTGCCCCGAACTGTAACCCCGGGCCGGAGACCCATTGATGGAGATGGCATTGAACAGGTTGAAGCGGGTGAGGTCTGACGGACCGTTGGTCTTGGTCAGACGCACGAACCGGCTCAACGGTGCCATGCCGCCATCAGAGGTGCGTACATAGATATGATGAATGGACTCTGCATTCACACGGTATTCCGCCGGAGCCTGCATGGTGACGTGGTAGAGCTTGGAGAAGCGATTGAAGTCGGAAACATATTGTCCGGTATAATAGCCCGACAGGGTGGAAAGCACCTCTGCGGGCGACACTCCCGACTGCTCGCATTTGGCGGCGTCGATATCCACCCAGTATTGCGGATAGTCTGTGGCAAAGGAGGAATAGACTTCGCCTATTTCGGGCCGCTGCGACAAGGCCTCGACAAACTTGTCCGCCTCTTTCTTGAAAGCGGTAATGTCTCCGCCTGCCTTGTCCTGCAAGTAGAGCTCAAAGCCGTTCCCCATGCCATATCCGGCTATCATTGGGGGCGACATGGCAAACACCGTGGCATCAGGGATGTCGGAGGTGGCGGCATAGATTTTTCCGATGACGTCGTTGACCGACTGCCCCTCTCCCTCACGCTGTTCCCAGTCTTTGAGTGTCACGAAATACATGGCCTGCGACGGACCGGAACCGCTGAAAGAGAAGCCGGCAACCGCACCGTTGTATTCTATCTCGCCGATACTGTCGAGGCGGCTGTTGATGCGCTCCATCACCTTGACGGTCTGCGCCATTGACGTGCCGGGCTTCGTATTCATGCTCACCATGACCGTTCCGGTGTCTTCTTCGGGGATAAGGCCCGTCTTGGTGGCGTTGACCAGCAGCACCAGCAATACAAAGGACACTGCTATAGAGCTCCACATCAGCCACCGGCGGTGGAGGATGAACATCACTCCACGCACATAGCGTCGGCTCAGACGGTAGAAAACGGCATTGAACGCCTTTCGGAAACGGGCTGCAAAGTTGTCCTTTGTATTGCCGTGCTCGTCGATATAGGGCTTCAGCAACAGGGCGCAAAGTGCCGGTGAGAGGGTGAAGGCATTGATGGCCGAGATGCCCACGGCAACCGCCATCGTGATGCCGAACTGCGCATAGAAGGCTCCCGAAGTGCCGCCCATCATGGCAACGGGAAAGAACACTGCCATAAAGATGATGGTAGAGGTCAGAATGGCCGATGAAACGTCTTTCATGGCATCATCGGCCGCAAGCACCGCCGACTGGTAGCCCTCATCAAACTTCGCCTGCACCGCTTCCACCACCACGATGGCATCGTCGACCACGGTGCCGATGGCAAGCACAAGCGCAAACAGGGTGAGCAGGTTGATGGAAAAGCCTATCATGGACATCACGGCGAACGTGCCGATGATGGAAACGAAGATGGATATGGCAGGAATAAGCGTTGACTTGATGTCCTGCAAGAATACATATACCACTACGATAACCAGCAGTATCGCCTCCAGCAAGGTGCGGATGACCGAGCGGATGGAGGCATACAGAAACTTGTTGGTGTCGGTAAGCACTACGAATTCCGCTCCTTCGGGCAGGTCACGGTCCAGTTCGTGGAGCACTTCGTGAATCTCGTTGATGGTGCTCGACGCATTGGACCCTGCCTTCTGGTTTATCATCATCATGGCTGCCGGATGGCCGTTCACTTGGGAGGAGTAGTTGTAGTATTCATCGCCCAGCTCCACATCGGCAACCTCTTTCAGCCGAAGCACGTTGCCACCCGGCAAGGACTTGACTACCAGTTCGCCAAACTCATCGGCACCGGACAAGCGTCCGCGGTACTTCATTGTGTATTCGTTGGCCGTGGGGTGATTGGCACCGAAGGAGCCGGTGGCGGCTTCGATGTTCTGCCGCGCGAGTACGGCGGATATGTCGTCGGGTATGAGCCCGTATTGCGCCATACGGTCGGGCTTCAGCCAGAGGCGCATGCTGTAATTGGAGCCGAACAGTTGCGCCTTTCCCACGCCGCTGATGCGCTTCAGTCGCGGTTCGACATTGATTTTCATGTAGTTGTTCAGAAACGTCTGGTCGAAGCGGTCATCGGGCGAGTAGAGGGCAAAGGTCAGCAGCTCGGCATTCTGCTGCTTTTCGGTGGTGACACCGGTCTTGGTGGCTTCTGCCGGAAGCTGGCTCAATGCGGCGTTCACACGGTTCTGCACGTTCACGGCTGCCATGTCGGCATTGGCTCCTTGCTTGAAGTAGATGTTGATGGAGGCGTCTCCCGTGTTCGATGCCGTGGAGGTCATATAGGTCATGTCTTCCACGCCGTTGATGGCTTCTTCCAGCGGCACTATCACGGCTTTCTGCACGGTTTCGGCGTTGGCTCCGGGATAGGATGCCCATACATTGATGGTGGGCGGGGCGATGTCGGGATATTGCTCCACCGGCAGGGAGAACATGGCGATGACGCCCAACAGCACAATCACCACCGAGATAACGCCCGAGAACACCGGGCGGTCTATAAAAAATCGTAGCTTCATTTCGTTTCGTCTTTAGGGGTTATGCTCATGCCTTCTCTCACCAGTCCCACGCCTTCGGCGATGAGGGTGTCGCCGACCGAGAGACCTTCTTTTACGATAAACCGGTTGCCATCGTTCAGGCGGTCCACCGTGAGATAGGCAGCTTCCGCCCGTCCGTTTTTCAGTCGGTAGGCGATGATTTTGTCTTGCAGTTCCACGGTGGCGGTCATGGGAATGGTGATGGCATCCGTTTGGGGGTTCCGAAGGACGATGTTGCCGATGCTGCCGCTCAGCAGTTCGCGTTCGGGATTGGGGAACAGGGCTTTGATCTGCACCGCTCCGGTCGCAGGGTCCACCACACCGCTTACGGTCTCGATGCGTCCCTTCGCTTTGTACAGACTACCGTCGTTGAGTTGCAGGCTCACTTCCGGCATCTTGGCTATCAGGCTGTCAATCGAGCCGTAGCGAGTGGATAGGTGTCGCAGCATGTTTTCCGACACGGAGAAGTAGGCATACATCTCCGCATTGTCGGACACGACCGTGAAAGGCTGCTCCATGTTGGGACTGACAAGCGCACCGATGCGGTAGGGCAATGTGCCTACCACGCCGTTACTCGGACTTTTGATTTCAGTATAAGAGAGGTTGTTTCGTGCATCCGCTTCCTGCGCCTCGGCCTGTTGGAGTTCGGCAAGTGCCACAGCTAGTTGGTTTCGGGCAAGAGAAAGGTCGTATTCGGATATTACCTTCTCATCAAACAAGGCTTGCTTACCTTGCAGTTCGATTCGTGCCGTTTCCGCTTTTGCCCGTGCTGCGCTGACATTAGCCAAAGCTGTGCGTAAGGCTGCCAGATAGGGTGTTTGGTCTATCACTGCCAGTACTTGCCCTGTCGTCACCCGTGTGCCCTCCTTCACGCATAGACGCGTGATGCGGCCGGATATTTGCGGCATGATATCCACATCTTGTCGCCCGCGGATAGTGGCGGAATAAGATTCGGATATTTCCACCGGCATGGACGATACTGTTATGACCCGATAACTCGGTACCGCATCCTGCTTACCGTCCTGCTTGCATCCAGTCGACAGAAACAGCATGACGGCAAATGCGGCGAAATTAATGATAATGAATCGCTTGTTCATATTCTTTTCTTGTTCTTAATTATTCGTAATTGATTTAGCACTGATTGAATTCCATTCTTTTTTTAGAATGGAATAAACACGGGTATCTTCATATTTCGGGGTGCCGTTAGGATTGTTTATAAATGTCACAAATTCCTTGAAGCATCCTTCGCGGCGCATACCAAGGCGTTCGCATAAGCGTTTGGAGCGAATATTGTCATCTTCCACAAATCCATAGATACGCCGTGCACCCGCCTCCCGAAAAAGATAATCCAACAATCCGATAACCGCTTCACGAGCTAATCCTTTGCCCTCAAAACGTTTGTTGAAATGCCAGCCCACATTGTAAGTATCTTCATTTTCACGCAAAACGAAAACATCACCGATTATAAAGTCCTCCTTTTTCAAACTCACTGCATAGCGTTGCATATCTTTTTGGGAATACTGCATATATACGAATGCCGCCTCTTCAGAACAAAGGCGGTCGGCGGCAAAGCAATTCACACGAGGATTTGAAAGATATTCCAAAAGTCCAACAACGTCTCTCTTTTGAAAGTCTCTGATTACAAGACGTTCTGTTTCAATTTTCATACACTTTTTTTTGAGATGCAAAATTATACCCCTATAAAAGTTCTTGCAATTCAAAGAGTATCGAAGCGGATAAATTAAAGTCCGAACTATCCAAACTGACAGTTAAGACCGAAAAAAGGATAATCTTTCAAGTGCAGATCGGTTTTAACAAATACAATGTGTATTTCACCAATAGTTATTATCGTTTCGATAGTAATTTTATCCGTTTCAGCCTGTTTATCCTATCAACCAAAGGAGTAAAGCCTTATCTTTGCCGAATCAAGAGTAACTTTGCACCCGATATGACCCAAGTGAAAATGAAAATAATGAGTTGGAAGAACGGCCTGTTGCTATCTGCCGTCTCCTATGTATTCTACCTTGTCATGTGGTTTATACTCGATGACAAGACCATCGACCAATTGCCGGGAATGACAATCGCTGATTACATGGTCGATTTTCTGCTGTGTATGCTTTTTACCTACATATCCTTAGGATTCTGTTTTCTGGTCTTCAGGGTATTGCCGTTCAGGACATCCTACGTGTGGGGAATGGTCTATGCATCCTGCCTAATGGCACTGAACAATATCGTTGCGTTCGGTATGATAACCTTGTTCAATTTCCTATGGGACGAAACCGACAACGGGCTTCTCGACGAACTCCTCAACATGAAAGGCGCATACACCTTTGCCATGATATCTACCTTCCTGTCAAGCGTCTATGCCAACTCCTTCTACCTTCAGTCTTACATCAAGGTGCGCGACGAGAAACAAGCACTCGAAATGGCGCTGATGAAGGAAAAAGAGATCGCCTTGCAGTCGCAACTCAACTCGCTGAAACTGCAAATCAACCCGCACTTCATGTTCAACAACTTCAACAACCTGCTGGAACTGATTGAGGAAGATACCGAGCTTGCCGGAAAATTCCTGAGTAACCTATCGAAAGTGTACCGATACATCATCACCAATCTGGACCGCAATCTGATACCCGTTGCCGACGAAATCAAGTTTCTTGATTCATACTTGTATTTGATGAAAGTACGCCACAACGAAGGGGTCATTGCAAAAGTAAGTCCGGGCGTCAGACAATGCAAAGGTTTTCTTCCTCCGGCTGTATTGCAGCTTCTTGTAGAAAACGCAATAAAACACAACAGCTTTTCATCTGAACATCCGTTGGTTATCAACATAAAGTTGTCCGATGATTACATAACCGTCTGCAACCTGAAACGACCTTTGATGTCCCCAATCGAATCAACCGGTTTAGGACTTAAAAATATCATAGAACGATATGCTTTACTTTGTGATAAAAAGGTCAAGATAGAGAATGCCGAAAACTTCTATTCGGTAAGTCTGCCCATCATAAAAAACATCAACCCTTATGAAAATACTGATTCTTGAAGACGAACAGCGCAATGCCAAACGCCTCATAAGGCTGCTGAACGATATTGACAGAACATTTATTGTTGAAGGTCCGCTTGCCAGCATCAAAGAAACAGTCGAATTCTTTCAATCTGGCAAAACCACAGACCTCATCCTTGCTGATATCCGGCTAACTGACGGTTTGAGTTTCGAGGCTCTTAAACATGCCCAGGCAACCGTTCCCATCATATTTACCACCGCATACGATGAATATGCAGTACAGGCATTCAAGTTCAACAGTTTTGACTATCTTCTGAAACCGCTGGATCCGGATGAACTTGAAGCGGCCATTGACAAGGCAGTCAAAGCCGGAAAGAATTATACCGACGAAAACTTGCAACAGCTTTTTGACGCCTTACAGAAGAGCAAGTTCCGTTATAGGGAGCGTTTCCTGCTTCCTTATCGTGACGGATATAAGACCGTGCGAGTTTCGGACATCAACCATATCGAAACAGAAAACAAGATTGTACATCTTCGTCTCAACAATGGCACTTCCGAAGTGGTCAATGTGTCAATGGATGAACTTGAACACCAACTGAACCCGGACTATTTCTTCCGGGCAAACCGCCAATATATCATCAATGTAGAGCACGTTTTGTTCCTCGGTAATTATTTTGGAGGAAAGTTGATTGTCCGTTTGAAAGGTTATCCGAAGACGGAAATACAAGTGAGCAAGGAAAAGGCGCAGAGGCTTAAAGAATGGATTGACAGGTAGACTATTCTTGCAAAAAGAGTATCAAATATATTTAGTTTGTAAATCAAGTATCTAGATTTCTATTTATCAGTTAGAAAGCCAGATACTTGATTCTACTATATTTTCATCCCTTTCAGTTAGTTCTTATTCTTAACAGATGTCCGACAATGACATGGTCGGCAATGAAGTTACCCGTCGGACTTCGTTCACTTGCCGAACTGCGAACCAAAGGGACATCCAGCTATACCATAGAATCATCCCGTCTTTGTTGCCACTTAGCCTCCATTTCTCTTGAAAGCTCCATTATCTCCCGGCTCAGCTTCACAAGGTCGATGGTGCACTCCTCCAGCTTGTAGAGCAACGCCATCGCCTTCTTCTCCGAGAAGTGGATGCGCAGCTCCTTGACGACCTGATTGTAGTTCGTGCCTATGCCACGGAACTGGGCATGGAAATCCGACAGCTTGGTGTAGTAGTCCACCAGCGTCTTGTCCACTTTCAGCACCTTGAACTTCTGTCCGAAGAAGTGCGCCTTGAGAAAGACGGCTTTCGCGTACACGTTAGATTCCTCGTACATCGTCAGGAATCTGTTCCATTCCACATCATCGAAGCGCACCATCACGCAGTGCGTCTTCGGGTTCAACTTGGGATTTCTCCCGTACTTGCTCTTCTTTTTCATACTTCTTATTTTTTCAATTTTATGGCTTGTCCATTGTTTAATCTTTGATTAATGAACCCCGAAATTATCCGACTGCGGAGGATAATTCTGCCCACGGCGGTGAAGGTGTTTTCAGTTACTTAGAATTATTCGGGTAACTGAAAATATATCTTGCTATGTCTTTGAAGACATAACAATCCTCCGCTTGTCGGATTGTTTTCCGAGTGTAATCACTCATCTTGGGTATCGGTTAAGCCGATGAAGTGTATTCACCAGCCTAACCGACTTTCTGTAATCCCGTCAGAGCTTGCGCCACTGCTCGATGTCGTTCCGATAGGTGTCGAGGTGCAGGCGGACGAGGTTTTCAATCAGCCCCGATGCGCTCATACCCTTTCCTCCGAGGAAGCGGACAACCCTGTCCAGTTCGTCACGCACCGTCTCGCTGACAAACACGGGCTTGCGGTTGATAATCTTGGGGACTTGGAGATAGGTGGCGCGGTACTCCTCCAGCGACAGCCTGCGCTGCTTGCTGCTGACACGCTTCTGCGGCATTGCTGTTTCCCCGACCGCCTCACTTGACGGTTCATCCGCCATAGCGGTCTCCGTTTCTTCCGTGACGGTCTTGCCGGGCTGTTCCGGCTCATCCGGCTCCAGGCCGATACGCCTGTAGATGTCATTCATCGACTTGGGAGTGTAGGATTCCCTGCGTCCCATCTTTTCCACGATTTCACGAGCCTGCTGCTCTGTAATGCTTGGTTCTCTCTTCATTGTAAAAAACAAATTGATTAAGTTATTAACTGTGGTCTTGGTAAGCACCTCGACCGATTATCGGGAGCAAAGTAAGATGCTTCAGTGCAGTCTGTCAAGCACTTGGGTTCTCTTAGGCAATTTTGTATGGTTTTGCTTTATGGTGATAGAAATAACGGTGCAGACTTCACCGTTTTGCCGGATGTATATAACCGAAAGGGAAAAAGGTTTAGTTACGGGTGATTTTGAATTAAGCTCTTATTTGGGCTGTGGTGTCCTTATTAAATATAGGAATTAAGGGCTAAGGACTGGGCGGATTGGGCAATCGGTGAACCATGCCTGTGCCAACCTCTACCACCCTGTGCCACTTGCTGCCAGACCAAATTGAATCCATTGCCGGATGCCGGATTATGTATTTCTTTGCGGGAGAAGGAATGATAGCCGCCAAAGGAAAAGTCGGTATCACGGACAATGACTACCGTATCAGCGCAACATGCTACCACTTCCGGGAAACCCATTGTCAAGTAACGGATTATACATTCCTTTGCGGCATAAGAAACAGTAACAACTAAAAAAAGACAATATGGAAATCGTATCAATCGAAAGAAAGACCTTTGAGGAGCTGGTCGCCAAGTTCGACCGCTTCGTCTGCCGTATGGATGCCATCTGCCATCGGCACGGCGAAAAGAAAATGAGCGAGTGGATGGATAATCAGGACGTATGCCGGATGCTCAATATCAGCCCACGAACCTTGCAGACGCTTCGGGACAATGGGACTTTGGCATACAGCCAAATCAACCACAAGACCTATTACCGTCCCGAAGATGTGCAACGTATCGTCTCCATCGTGGAGGACAGACGGAAGGAAGCAAAGTTCAAAGGCAGGACAATCTGATAACCGAATAGAGTAATGACAATAATTCCACTAAATCCAGAGTAATATGAACGAACTGATTAACAAAGACAACGAGTGGATAATCCACTTCATGGGCAGTCTTGACCGTCTGCTGGACAACGTAGAGCATCTGACTGCCAGCTACCGCCCGACACTGAACGGGGAGCGTTTCTTCACGGACAAGGAGGTGTCGGCACGGTTGAAAGTGAGCCGCCGAACACTTCAGGATTACCGCAACGAAGGGCGGATAGCCTACATTCAGTTGGGCGGCAAAATCCTCTACCGAGAGTCCGACATCGAAAGGATGCTGACTGACAGCTACCGTACCGCCTACCGACAGACGGCTATCTGATTTTCTTGAAAGAGCGCAGTTTGCCGTCTGCCCTATGTTTGCGACAGCAATGGTACAATAAAAAAGGAACGGCTTACGGATGAAGCATCAATGTTTAGCTTCGTCTGTAAGCCGTTCCTTCTCTTTCTTCTGATTTCCCGTCAGTCGCTTGTTTCCGTTGCCGGATGCCCAAAATGCGTGTGGTTGGCAGGGGCAAGGTTTTCGGGCTGAATACGCTCAACCCCGTTGAGGAAGATTCTGCCCGAAACGGCTATGCCGCCCGACCTTGCCAATGCTGTCAGAGCCACACGCTACCTTTGCATCCGTGCATCGGGAACAGGTGGCTGACGGGAAGAACCTCGACTATACCATAGGTTGCCATTCTTACCATAGGAAACAAACAATGTAACCGGGATTCCTTTCTTGGTGGTGCAGATTTCATTTATTACGAACCGCCTGAACAAAAGGGTCTCTTTGCTACATATTCTGAAAGCGATGGCTATAATCATTTCAAAATTATACACATCATAACTGATGCCGTCAGTTTGCTTGATATACTTCATCGTATCAGTTTCGTTCAACTCTTTGTTCTTGTAAATTGCCTGTATCATCTTGCGGATATTGCAAGAGAACACCCCGAACAGGTCGGCTATCTCGAACTGGGTCATCCACACTGGGGCTGTCGGTACGGTGACCGCTCCCATTTTACTGATTGTTATTATTTCTCTGCTCATAATCCCTTTATTTTATGATGATTATATACTGTTTTCTTTCTTTTCGCCAGCCGATATTTTCTTTCTTCGCTCCATCAGTTTGTCCATGTCTTTGGAGATTTTATCATCGGTTATCCGTGCATACCCCTGAGTAGTTCTGATGTTGGAATGTCCCATCATCTTGGCGATGCTCTCAATCGGTATATCCGCTGAAATCAGGAAAGTTCCGAAGCTGTGCCGACTTTGGTGATAGCTCAGATTTTCCTCCTTGCCTATGGCAACACCCATCTCGTGGATGTCAAACCAAAGTGAATCACGGCTTGGGAGAGGAAACACGGGCTTCTCATCATCGGTTGTGTTGTACAACGACAATATCTGTTCCGCTATGGGATGTAAGGGTATGAAAGCCTCCACCTTTGTCTTCTTGCGGTTGATGCGGATATACCGTCTGCCCTCCGCATTCGTCCCGATATGATGGGGATGAAGAAGTTTGATGTCCACATACGCCAGTCCCGTCAGGGTCGAGAAGATGAAAGCCCGTCTTGCCAGTTCCATACGCTTGTCATACATCGGGGTGGAAAGTATCTTTTTGAACTCATCGCGGCTGATGTACCTGTGCCTTGCCTCCGGCTTCGGTTCATACTCCAAGTCCTCGCAGGGGTTCACACGGATAATCTCCTTATCGACTGCCAAATACAATAAACGATTAAGCCAGCACATACATTTGTTGGTTTGGGAAGAGCTGAAATTCTTGCACTTCTTCAGGAAAGCTTTATAGGACTTGCCAAAATCCTCCGTCACTTCTTCAAGAGGAATTTCCTTTTTCCCGATTGACGCTATAAAGTCCGTCAGGTATTTCTGATAATACATGGAGTGACGGTAGGAAGAAGTGGAATCTATTTCCTCGGAATGTTTCTTCAACCGCTCCCGTTCCCATTCACCCATTTGCAATAAGGTAGTCGGATGGATATTATTCAGGGAAATATGGTTCTTCAACATTTCCGCACTGACCACTCCTTGCGATTTAAGTATCTCGGTATAGGCTTCCTCAGTCAGACGCAGGTATTCCCGTAAGCGGTTGTTCTCCCTGACGGTCTTTATCTCATTCTTCCTGCCGTTCCAGTCTTCGGGGCGGCAATAGATACCTGTGCTTATGGCGGTCTGCTTGCCGTCAATGGTTATACGGCAGAGTACGGCGGTCGTACCGTCAGCCCTCACCTTGCTGCGGTTAATATATGGCAATAATGAAAATGTGCTTCGCATATTGTTGTTGGATTTATAGGGTTAGTTTGAAATCTTGTGTCGCCTCTATGAACTTGTCCATATCCTCGAAGAGTTTTTTCGGACTGACACGGGCATATACTTGAGTGGTGGAAATGTCGGAATGTCCCAGCATCCGGCTGATGGTCTCAATCGGCACACCCGCTTCGAGCGTTATCAGCGAGGCGAAACTATGCCTCGCCTGATGATAGCACAAATCATCCTTGATGCCAGCCAATGCCGCCAACGCCTTCATGTGTCTTCTAAGATTAGGCCAGCGTAGTAAAGGGAACAATGTGTCCCTGTCCTCACTGTGATACTTTTCAATCAGTGCAATCGCTTCGGGAAGCAACTTCACGCTTGCCCGATGTTCGTTCTTCTTCCTGCGGTATTTCAGCCACAACGCTCCGTTATCGTCCGTGTACAAGTTCTCATCGGTAATGGATATCACATCCGCATACGAGACCCCGGTATAACACCCGAAGAGAAACATATCCCTTGCCAGTATGTGAGATTTACGATGCGGTTCAATTTCCACATCACGGATTTTCTCGAACGATTCACGGCTCAATGCCCGTGGGGTTTTATCCGACTGCTTGGGCAGGGTGAAATGCTGGAAATGGATTTTGTCTGCATAGCCTTCCTTATAAGCCAGACGGCATATTTTTTTCAGTATGGCAAGGTGATGTCGGACAGTATCTATTGCATAACCCTTATTCTCCATAGCGAAAACCTGATAGTCATGGATGAACTGTTCCGTAAGCTGCCCAAATGCTAAATCCTTGACCTTGTACTGATGCCCAATGAACTCACCAAGTGTCAGACGCATATAATGATAAGTCGAGTAAGAAGTTTTCGCACGGTCAATACCAATACGGGCTTTGAGGTCGTCACAGACAACATCAGTCATTCGCATGAGTGTCATCTGCGTTTCCATACTTCCTTGAAAATGATTCTTCACATCGGTGGCATCGAAATCCATTTTACGGCTCACAAGGTTGTCAAAGGCGTTGTTTACCGCCAACAACAGTTTCTCAATCTTGGTGTTGGTTTCCACCGCCTCCTTGCTCTTGCCATTCAGACGGCTTTCACAGGGATTCCACAGTTCGGGAGGGCATGACAGCTTGCATCCGAACTGCGCCATCGTGCGGTTGACGGTAATGCGTCCCATGATGGGAGCCTTGCCCGACTTGTCCAGTCCGCTCTTTTTGAGGTAGAGCAGCACCTTGAATTTTTCTACTTTCATACGCTTATATTTTTAAGTGCAAATTTACTTGCCATATAAGCGTCCCTTGATGCGCAAAACACTGTGTATTAACGCAAACAAAACGGTGGGGATTTCTTTTCATCGCTTTCCGTTACCTGTTCCCGTTTCGGTAACTGCCCGGCTAACGGTTTGGTAACTGAACAACCTCAATATTCCGTTGTCGTTTGCATTTTTTCAACTTCGCAAAATACCGAAATATCGCTTATTCCTAACGGTTTACGTTTAATCTATACCTGTTCGCTGTTGCTTGCTTTGCCGTGTATATTCCATACCAGAAGACATACTTTTGCAACTACTATTACTCTGTCTCACGGCATACCGATTGAAACTGTGTCGAAAATGTTGGGACATACCAGCATTAAGACGACGCAAATCTACGCTAAGATTCTAGACACGAAAGTAATGGACGACATGGCAGCTCTCAAAGAATTGTACACTAGGAAGGAAACGCAAAAATCACCCAATAATAAAGCCGTAAACGAATGAAAGCAACCGTAACTGTCAATCAGGAAGAACTGGAACTGAAAGCTATCGACAGCATGATAGCGTATGAGAAAAGCTTCATCACCTATTCAGAAATGGAGAAGGCGATTAGTGATGCGTTGCGGCATTATGGAAGCAGGGAAGGACACCGGGAAATCGTTCTGAAAGGGTGGATTATAAAAACGATCCACGCCCTCGACGGCAGCCAACTGAAAGACCTTGACCGGATTACTTTTGAATACTTGAATGAATATTAATCACATAAAAAGCAGAATTATGAAAACAGAAACCAACAGCATGAGAATCGTGAAACCAGAAAAGACAGATACAGCCGGAACCAACCAACAGGGAAAAGCCCCCGGAAAAACGAAATACAAGCCCGTTACGCCCGTCATGCTTGATACCGTGCCCGAAGATGCTGTATTCATCCGCTCCACTGACGTATGCAAATTGCTCAACATCAGTAACTCGACATTGAGAAACCTGCGCGCGGAGCGAGCTATCCCGTTCTATAAACTGGGCGGGACATTCCTATACAGCAAAGAAGAAATCATGAATTACCTGGCATCTAATTACAGCAGAAGAATATGAGCAAGAACGGATTTTCTTATTACAAAGCGGAAACAGACCGCTTTCAGGACATCAAAATAAAACGTCTGAAGAAGAAATACGGGTGCGATGGCTATGCCGTATACCAATATGCATTGAACGAAATTTACCGTGTCGATGGTTCATATATCCGCTGGACGGAAGATCAGCTTTTCGACTGTGCCGACTATTGGGGCATGAACGAGGAACGGGTGAAAGAGATCGTAGACTATTGCGCCGAAATCTGCCTGTTCGACCCCGTCGTGTGGAAGATGAAATGTATTCTCACCTCGAGGGCCATTCAGAGCCGATATATAGACATCTGCAAGCTGGCGAAGAAGAAGATGTATATCCCGCTGGATATTCTTCTCGTAGAACCGGAACAACCCATGAAGCCTCCCGTCAATATGCCTCTGTTTGAAGCTGCAGCGGAACCGACCGGGCAAAATGTACCGGACGTGCCGGTGTCACCGACAACGGTAGACCCTACTTTCGAGAAACTTCCGGAAGATTTCCAGAACTTTCCGGAAACTTCCGGAAACCTTCCGGAAAAAATCGACAAAGAAAAGCAAAGTAAAGAAAAGTCCTCCTCTATCCCCCTACCGACTACCCCGACCGCCGGAGAACTCACGGAGGAGGAAGCGAGAGCTTTGCTTTCTTCCACCCCTTTAGGCAGAAATAAGCCTGAAACCGCCATTACAACAGGCGGCAATATTGCTCCCACAGCTGCCGGGCAACGCCCGCCACAAGTGGAGGCGGCGGGGCACGAACAAAAGCCACGCAATCCCAAAGGGCTGATAGAGGCCCTAAGCCCTTACAATCTTTCCCCCCGGGAACTTGAGGAGGTGCTCGGACTGTCCGGACATGGCGAAATAGGAAATCCCGTATGGCAAATTCTAGGCGAGATGCACGGGAACAAACGCCTGCGGATGCCCCGGTTGTTCCTGTTGAAGCGGCTAAGGGATGCCATGGGGGCAATAGCGGACAGCAGTCACGAACATTCCGGTATCAGAAACAAATCGGCTTCATAGCCTCACAAAAAGCAACAACGATGAACGAAAACAGAAAAACAACTGGCACGCCGCTCTACTATCCCCGCAAGATGCGTCGGGGATGGTGCGTGGCGCACGAAGTGACTGCCGCAGGCGTCACCATTGAGCGATATGGAATACGCTGCCAAACGTATGCGGAAGCATTCGGAAGGGCGGAAGTAATGAACCGGGAACAGGCGGACGCCCTTCAACCAGCCGCCCCCGACGGCGAGAAAGGGGGTGAACGATCATGAGCGAAAAAGTAAGTACGATCACCTTGCGACTGACAGCCGAAGAAGCCGCCCAACTGGAGATACTCAAAGACATCATCGGGAAGAAGAGCGGGAGCGAAGCGATTAAATACGTCGTCAAGGAGTACCCCCGATTCTGTGCGCATTACAAGCAGGAAGCCCGCGAACACGGGGAACTGAAACGGAAGTATCAGGAGCAAGGCGAAGCCGTGCGGGGATTCCTTTCGGCACTCGACAGGCTGGAGAAGGCAGGCAAGGAGAAAGAACGCGGGAAATGATTGCTAGCAGAATCCGCTCCGGAAGATCTTGGCCAATGAAAGATTTGCTATCAGGGTTTTCCGGATCTTGTACTCGAGCTGCAGTAGGTTGCTAGCAAATAATTGTTCCTGGAAGAAACCTGCAGCCGGATTCTGCTAGCAACTTGCCAAGCGGTACCTGGCTAATCAGTGCAGATCCTGCCGGGTATGTGATAGCAGGTGAAGGTAATGACCAAGTGCCGGGCCGGGCGGATTACTTTTGCGAGCGGCTTATCGTCTGATTGCTCCCCGCAGCGCAGCCGCATCAGGGCGACGCCTTACAGGACGGCACCCCCATGCGTCCGCCCTGCTCCGGCAGTGTTTGATGGGAACATTCTTTCACCGTCAGCGTTTCTCGGACGTTCGGTGTTTTGCTCACCGTGCCGCTTGGCGGGATGAAACGCGGCTGACAGCCGCACAATCACCCACCAAGCCGCCCTCCTGCAGCTGACCAAAGGAAGTACAGCTAAGGAACATTCTTTGAAATTACTTTTGTTTGTTGCTGATCCGCTGCGATGCCCGGTGCGGTTTCGCTCCGCCCGGCACTAACGCCGGGACTAAGGCTCAATCCGCTACCTCCTTTCGTCTGACTATAGGAACAGAGCGTTTACGGGAAGTACAGCCGTGCGGCGTGGTCTTCCGATGTTTACGCTTGAGCGGGTTTGTATTGTGGAAGTAAGCGCCCTTCGCCGTCCTCCGGGCGCGTGCTGACGTGATGCTGCGTGCGCCGTAGTCTTCCGGTGTTTCTAATGACGGGCAGTGTTTGCGCAGGAAATCCGGAATAGGCAATTATGTTTAATTAGTCCCAAAACCGTTCCGGATTTTGTGCTTTAATTCAACATAACAGCGCATTCCAGATATTCCTGCTGATTGGGAGGTTTCCTTTGTTTCAGGAACGGGCTGAAAGTTACTATTGCGTGCGGCAAACGCCTCCACTATGGCGGCTGGGCCGCCACCCCGACCACCGCCCCGAAGTTACTTCCGCCTAGTCCCAGCCCTGCGGAACACACTGGTGGTTTTCGGCGGTCGGCTTCGCCGTCCGCTTCGGGACGCTCCGCAGAGACAGGCACAAGAAATCCGTGACAATAGAGCAATTGTCACAAAATTGAATAGTAAAAACTTGCCAATCTTTGAAAAATCTTCAAGAATTGGCGTAAAACCGAATCAGATATGAATGAGAAAGAAGATTTTTTCTTTATGGTATATGTAGAGGGCGAGCATACCCCGGCATATAAGCACAATGATTTGACAAGTGCAGAGACAGAAGCAAAACGGTTAGCGGAGTCTTTAAATAGGAAAGCTTATGTTCTTTGTTCTATTAAATCGTTCGAGATAAACAAGTTTACGGTTAGAGATTGCCGCCCAGCACCGGGTGACGACCTACCGTTTTAATCAAAACGAGAATAGAAATGAAAGAACCGCCTCCACGCACCGCCACCCCATTTTTTTCCTTTTTTCTTATACATCTCCCAGGGCATGGATGAACGGCAGGCAAGGAATTTCAGATAAAAATACCGCACGACGCAGGAGCGCAGGACATTTTTATCTGAAATAGCGTAGCGGTTCTTGACTGACGGGCGGCCGTGACCTATTTTTGTAGAAGAAAAGAGGAAAAATACCTGTAAAACAGCAAACTTATCATTTGTCCGTTCCCATCGCTTTATAGATAATTGCGTTTCTGTCTATGTCACTATGTTTATTTACAGATAGAATCATGCGGGAATAGAACATAAAACATCTAAAAACAGGCGGAAAAGAAGTGAAAACGTACTAGAAACCCTTCGAGATGTTTCCAAAATTTCATCAGACGTTTTTTTTATTTCATCAAACGTTTTTCAAAAAACTCCTGATGTTTTCTATGAGGCTTCCAGAAGCATATTCCGCCTACCAAACACCCGAAAAAAAAATGCCCGGTGAAATGATTTTTCATTCACCGGGTATTTTCTCTGGTAGGTTTGTAATGTGCGAAACGAAGATAATTAAGCTGCCGGGTCCGGAGCTTCTCCGCCTTCGTCAGGTTTCGGGTTAGGCTTCTCGTCTCCGCCATCTTCACTGGCAGTACTTACTCCGGCTTTGGAGAAAGAATACAGCTTGACGGCTTCCTTGATTTCCGCAGAAGGTACGTAGATGACACGTGCCTTTTTTACGGTGTTTGCGCCGAACTTACTGGCATCTTCGATACCTCTTCCGGAAACGGAAGGACGGAAAGAGCCGAGGTCGCCCAGACGAACCGGGGAACCGTTGGCCAAACTGCGTTTGATAACGGTCATCAAAGCGTCGAGCACTGCCTTGATATCCGAACCGGTCAGCGTACAACGGTCTGCAATTTGTTCGACAATTTGTTTCTGCGTCATTTCCTGTGACAAAACGACGGTGGGATAATACTTAGCGGCTGCCGCTTTGTCCTGTGGATTCTTACGCAGGGCTGATTTGATTTGAATTGCCATGTTTATGGGTGTTTTATGATTAATAATGCTACAAATCTACATCATACGCACGTAGGCGTGCGGGCGTATGTTCTTATCTATGATGATACGTGTTTCATCATACGATTATGTACACGAAAAAGGGCTGCGGTTTGTATTCCGCAGCCCTCAAAACAGGGGTTTTCACTCCGATCGTAAAGTTACTCCTTAATCGTTTCTCTTTTCATCGTCTTTCACGGGACTGTCTGCCCCTGTGAGCCAAACAAAAATTTTACCGATAACTTTCAATACTTTCAACGTCGTTCTCCAAAATGGTTTCATAATGACCTCCTTTTTAATTGTTCTCCGCAAAGGTGGGGATAGTTGACAGGGGAGAAATGATAAATGATAGTTGACAGATGATAAATGATAGTTGACTGTGCTTTCTACGGTTATATGCTGCACGGTTATCTATCATCTATCACCTAAATAACCGTATTCGATGGAGACACAGAAACAGGGACACTGTTTGATGTACTCGCAGGGTTCGATGGTTCCGTTGTGGTTGAGATCGGGTGAGAGGTCACGATGACCGCAAATTTTTGCTGCCGGGTAGGAGAGCAGGAGGAAGCGAAGAAGGATTTCGAGGCTTTGCTTTTGTGCGGTGGTGCGGGTATCGGCGGCACGTCCGGAGGCGTCTAGGCCTCCTTCGTAGGCAATACCAATTGATGGGGTGTTGTAGCCTTTGGCATGGGCTCCGACGTGAGTGATGTCACGCATGTGGTGTATCGTTCCGTCTTTGGTGATGTAATAGTGATAGCCGCATTCAGTGAAACCTTGGCGTTTGTGTAGGGCGTCGAGGGCTTCCGGGGTGAGGTTGCTGGTACATTTCGATGCGGTACAATGTACCACAATGAGGGTGATGTTTCGTTGTTTAATCATTGGTTTGTGGGTGATTTTAGTAGGTTTAAAAGGGTGAGCCGAAAGAGGTGGTTATCAGGTCCTTTTGGCGGGGTGTGAGGATGCGGTTGCTTAGTTCGTAGTTTGTTTCCAGCAATGCCTCCAGCAGTTCGGCATCGTCTTTTATCCATTGCTTGAGGCGGATGGAAGCGGAAGCGGGTGCGATGTTCGGGAAATAGAGTACGGCCAATTCCTTGAAACCGTAGCTACGATTAGGAAAGGATTGGTCGCTGTTTTGTGGGTGCACGTTTGTATACATGATTAGGGTGTTGGTTTACAGATGTAAAGATAAGCCTTTTAATGATTGGTTGTCATCAGGATGCAGGGTAGATATAGTTATATATGTTTGTTGACAGAGGAAAGTTGTGACATTTGAGCAATTGTCACGAAATTCTTCTGTCCGTGACTTTTCGGCGGGGCGTTTCGCCCCGCTTTGCGGAGCGGACGGCGAAGCCGACCGCCGAGAATCTCCGATGCTCCGGAAGAGGTAAACTGTCAGCCGGACACGCAACTCGTAAGATGTCTGGTAAACCATAGGAAGTCCACAGAGGTTGGGATTAGTAGAAGTAACTTCGGGGTGGTGGTCGGGGTGGCGGCCCAGCCGCCATAGTGGAGGCGTTTGCCGCACGCAATAGTAACTTTCAGCCCGTTCCTGAAACAAAGGAAACCTCCCAATCAGCAGGAATATCTGGAATGCGCTGTTATGTTGAATTAAAGCACAAAATCCGGAACGGTTTTGGGACTAATTAAACATAATTGCCTATTCCGGATTTCCTGCGCAAACACTGCCCGTCATTAGAAACACCGGAAGACTACGGCGCACGCAGCATCACGTCAGCACGCGCCCGGAGGACGGCGAAGGGCGCTTACTTCCACAATACAAACCCGCTCAAGCGTAAACATCGGAAGACCACGCCGCACGGCTGTACTTCCCGTAAACGCTCTGTTCCTATAGTCAGACGAAAGGAGGTAGCGGATTGAGCCTTAGTCCCGGCGTTAGTGCCGGGCGGAGCGAAACCGCACCGGGCATTTCAGCTGTCGCCCATTCCACAGGGGAAGACGTTCCGCAGGGACTGCCACCGCATAGGCTGGTGCTTCCTTTGCTGTATTCGGCAAGTGAGGGAGCGGCAGCCGGAGCCGAATGCGTCAGGCGGAAGTAACTTTCGTAATCACCCACTTTGTAAGCCTCGACTGTTATACACTGGAGTAACTTCCAAGAAACTTTCCCCCAGGAACGTTCTTTAAAATCACTGCTGGAGGGCGGCTTTCTTTGCGCCAGTCTAATTACTACGGAAAGCAAGGGAAGCGGCACGGTGCACAGAAACACCGCCCGTCCGAAAAACGCTGCCGGTGGAGCCCCCTTTCTGTTTAAACACTGCCGGAGCAGGGCGGGCGCATGGGGGTGCTGTCCTGTAAGGCGGCGCCCTGATGCGGCTGTGCTGCGGTGAGTAATCAGACGATAAGCCGCTCACGATAGTAATTCCACTTGGTCTGACGCTTGGCCATTACCTTCGCTTGCTAGCACATACCCGGCAGGATCTGTACTTGATGAGCCCGATATCACCTGCTAACTGCTAGCAGATTCTTGTGCCCGGATTGTTCCGGAATAAAACTTTTGCTAGCACTTTGCAGCAGCTCGGGCACAAGATCCGGAAACATCTGATAGCAAATCTTTCACTGGGTAATAAATGATTGGTGAAAGTCTGCGTTTCGCAGGTATTTTTCCTCTTTTCTTCTACAAAGATAGGTCACGACCGCCCGTCAGTCAAGGACCGCTACGCTATTTCAGATAAAAATATCCTGCGCTCCTGCGTCGTGCGGTATTTTTATCTGAAATTCCTTGCCTGCCGTTCGCCCATGCCCTGGGAGATGTACAAGAAAAAAGGAAAAAAATGGGGTGGGCGGTGCGTGGAGGCGGTTTCTCCCCGGATGAAACATTTGCTAGCACTTTGTCCGAACGGCAGCAGTTTGTCCGTAAGAATCCGCTATCAACTTTTTTACTGTACTCGGCGTGAGTTATACTGCGACCGGCTCTCCTTTGATAATCGAGATTTCCAGTGCGTTTTCAATTTTGGTCAAAGTTTCGAGTGAAAGGTTCTCCCGTCCTCTCAACACCTTTGAAATGTATTGCGGGCTGCAATTCATCTTTTCAGCCAATTGCTTTTGGCTCATACCTAATTCCTCCATCCTGTCCAGCATCAGCATGGCAATATTTTGCGAATGTCGGAGCCAAGACTTGTTTGTTTCAAGGAAGTCAAACAGCTCACGCCATTTCGAAGGCGTTGGAGAAGCATGTTCTTCAAGCCTTTGTGCGATAGATTTCATACGATTTTCCATACTATTCCTCCCAAATTATAATTCACTAATATACTCTATAAACCCTTCGTCGTCAATGATTCCTTCTTCAAGCAAGTAGCGTCGAACCCTGTCTATTTTCACAAGTTCCTGCCTGGTGTGTTCTCTTTCCTGCATCGTAGCCGTCAGCTTGATGGCGCCTCCGGTAATGATGTAGTTGCCTTGAATCAATTTGATAGCGTATAGGCGGAGCCATGACGAGTGACCGTATTTACGTTTTAACCGGGCCTTTTCTTTTTGCAGCATCACATCCGAAGCCTGGTTATTGTCCAGCGGACGGAATATCTTGCTTAAATCGGTTTCCGGAGAGATGTCCATTATGATGTATCGAAGGCGTTCACTATCTTCAATAGTATCGCTGATAGCTTCTTTTATATCTGTTATTTTAAAGTAGGCGTTCAAGTCGTCTATGTTCTCCTTGAAGAAAGCGCGTAGCCAAACCACGTCAGTCCAATTGTTGAACACCTTATAAAATTCGTTATCATCCTCACCTTCAAAGTGTACAGCCCATAATTTTCTGTCTCCAGTAATGTCGTCAAATGTCATATCTCCTTGTTTTATAGTAAGACAAAGATACGTAAAAATAACGAGATAATAAACTTATAGGTTAATTATTTAGCAAGAAAAATGTTTTATTTAGTTGGTTTAGAGGTTGTATGGTAAGTGGTGGTATCTGTGTCCCAGTCATTAATTTCATCATTCGTATTTATTAGCAGACTGTCAATGAGAGTTTTTTGATGAGCTATTTCCGGTTGTTCGCAGCCTTCTATCAGTTGTATAATGAATATTATTCCTGCTATAACGATTCCTGCTATAGTGTTATTGATAACATTTCTTTTTAAGCCTCTCATATAAGAATTCTGATACCTATAATTTTGCATAATTTATATTTTTTACGCTGTGAAGTTAGTAAATTAAATGCGATATTTATCATTATTTGTCACTTTAATTAGGTTTATCCGATTAAAAACGATACCTTTGTATTACAAAACTTGAATCCTCAATGGGATATTAAAAGAGGGTTTTTGCCAAAGTCGGTGTCTAATTCGGTGACATCACTAAAATAGGAAGCTGTTAATTCATTATGAATGAGACTATAAAAGAATTAAAGTTTGAGGGCAGGTAGCCCAACAAATTATAAGACAAAATAAGCTAAAAGCCGTTATTACCTAGTAATAACGGCTTTTTTGCATGTTTAATAGTATGTGTCTCTAAACTTCTCACCATCAAGAGGTCACATAATAGGTCACTGGAAGTTTTTAAAAAACAGTTCCTCGGTGGCAAATTTGGTGACACGAATGCACGTTGATAGTCCGAAAAACGCTAATCTTATGAAAAGCCGTGAAGTTGATTGATAAAGAATAAATCCTTAAACTGGCTGTCGTCTTGTTTAGTAGAAAAGAAAAACAGGTTTTATAGCTCAAGTGAGTATAAAACCTGTTTCTAATTTTTCTAAATCGGGCAGAACTCTTATTCTTCTGCTTTTATTGATTCATCGATTACTTTGATCTTTTGTAATACCAGTTCCAAGTCTGCTTTCAACTTATCTACCTTGCGGTTCAATTCAGTCAGCAGGCTGCTACCTTTCTTAGAAGTAGAAGTCAGGAAGCCTAGATTGTTCTCATAAGTCTGAAGCTCATTCTTCATATTCTCATAAGTACGTACCAGCTTTTCGCGTTCTCTGTACAGAGATTGAGTACCGCTTCCCTGGATATTGCTGATATTCGAACGGAAGTTACTTAACTTCTTGTTGGAAGCATTGATGTTAAAGCGGTCGAATAGCTGATCGATTATTCCGTGATACTGCTTGTATAACTTATCTTTTTCTTTGAACGGCACATGACCGATAGAGTTCCACTCTTTCATTAAATCCCGAACCAAGGTACTTGCTTCTTCGGTATCCATGCTTTCATCAATAGCGGATAACTTCTCGATCAACGCTTTCTTCTTTTCCATATTCTCTGTTTCTACGGAGCGTTGTGAAGAAGTAGCTTTGTTCTTTTGTTCGAAGAAGTAGTCGCAAGCTGTGATAAACCGTTTCCAGATTGCATCCGAGTGTTTTTTGGCAACCGGTCCGATGGTCTTCCATTCTTTTTGAAGTTTGGTCAGTGCATCGGCAGTTACTTTCCAGTCTGTACTGTCTTTCAAGGCTTCCGCTTTTTCGCAGAGCGCTTTCTTCTTTTCCAGATTCTCGTTCATTCCTTCTTTCAGACTCTTGAAGAATTCTCCTTTCTTCTTGAAGAAATCATCGCAGGCATGGCGGAAACGTTCGAAGATCTTCACATTCATCTTCTGGGGCGCAAAACCAATGGTTTTCCATTTGTTTTGCAAGGCAATCACTTCCTGGGTCTTGTTTTCCCAGGCAGAGAATGTTTTCAGTTCATCATACTCAATCGCTTCAACGATTTCGCAGATGACGGTTTTTTGATCCAAATTATGCTGTTCGGCTTCTTTCAACGATTCGAAGTGCTGCTGATGGCGGCGGTTGACAGCGGTAGAAGCTGCTTTAAACCGATTCCAGATTTCATCACGCAGTTCTTTGGCTACCGGACCTGTATCGCGGAACTCCTGATGCAACTTCTGAAGTTGGTGGAAAGCGGAAACAACATCTTCCTCGTCAGCCAACTTTTCGGCAGCTTCGCAGAGATGCGTTTTGATTTCCAGGTTCTTTTTGAAGTCATATTCGCGGAATTCATTGTTCAGTTTCAATAAATCGTAGAACTTCTCTACATATAATTGATAGTTTTTCCAAAGTTCATTCACTTTACCTTGCGGCACCAGTTTCGTATCATTCCATTGCTGTTGCAGCTTCTTGAACTCCGTATAAGATTTGTTGGCGTCATCTCCGGATTCCACCAATTCTTTCAGTTCTTCAATAATGGAAAGTTTCACTTGCAGGTTTTCTTCCTTTTGGCGTTCCAGCTCGGCAACCTGTTTGCTGCGTTTTTCCTTGATAACCCCCATCAGGCGTTTGAATTCTTCTTCCGTCGGGTCCTCTTCGGCAACAAAATCTTCAATGTTTCCACCGTTGTCTGTAAACTGTACCTTAGCAGCTTCCAACTCGGCATTATGTAACTTGTAGAATGATTGTTTCAGATTGTCAATTTCCTGCTTGTTCGCATTTTCAGCGTCTTGCGCAAGCTCTTTTAGCTGGTTTAGTACATCTTCCTTAGTGGCAGGTTTAGGAGCTGCTTCAGGTTGAACTTCGGCAGTAACATCTTCAGCCGGAGTCTCTGTAATAGCTTCAGAAACCTCGACTGTTTTCTTTTCTTCTTCTAATTCCCCTTGGTTCAAGGGTTGATTAGTGTCATGAGCGTCCATCATTGTATATTAGTTTTGGGTCACAAATTAATGAAATAAAACGATTACTTCATACTATTTTGCTTATTTTTTTTTGTTTATCGTGTTTTTATGACAATAAAACGGTTATTCCCATGTACAACATCATTCCGATGATGTCATTTGTAATGGCTATAAACGGACCTGTTGCAATGGCTGGATCGATTTTGAACTTCTCCAATGTCATCGGTACCAGTGTCCCGAAAATAGAAGCGAACATTACCACGGCAAACAGGCTGATGGATACGGAATAGGTGACCGTAGCCGTTGCGCCGAACCTGATAAAGTTGTAGGTGTATACTAATAAGGAGATAATAGTGGCATTAATTAAAGCTACTACCGATTCCTTGGTTATCTGCTTGAAGGTATTTTTAGCGTCCAGCGAGCTGTTTGCCAAACCTTGTACGATGATTGCCGAGGATTGTGTTCCGACATTTCCTCCTGTACCACCGATTAGCGGGATGTATAGTGCCATTTCGGGATGGGCGGCAAAGGTGGAGTCGAAATTACCCAATATCATAGAGTTGCCGATTCCGCCGATCATACCGATTAATAACCAGGGGAGGCGGGCAGTGGTCTGTCTCAATACATTATCGTCCGTTTCTACGTCCTGCGAAAGACCGGATGCCAACTGGTAGTCACGTTCCGACTGCTCACGGACTTCATCCATGACGTCGTCGACGGTGATTTGTCCCACAAGCCGACCGATACTGTCGACAACGGGGATAGCCACCAAGTCGTACTTCTCAATCGCCTGTACTACCTCGTCAATGGGAGTATCTACGTGTACCGAAATCGGATCTTTCTGCATCACGTGTTTCACTTTGGATACAGAAGGGGAAGTAATCATCTTTTTGAGCGGGAAGATACCTCGCAGACGTTCGTCATCGTCAATGACATATACGTAATAGATTTCGTCCAGCTCTTCCGCCTGTTGCCGCATCTCTTTCAGACATTCGGGCATACTCCAGTTTTCGTTGACGAGTACCATTTCCGTACCCATCAAACCACCGGCGGTATTTTCGTCGTATTTCAACAAGTCGACGATGTCTCCTGCCTGTTCGATGTCCTCGATGTGCGAAAGAACCTCTTCCTGCTTGTCTTCATCGAGTTCACGCATCAGGTCTACGGCATCATCCGTGTCCATGTAGTCAACGAAACGTTTGGCAATTGTCTCCGAAGGAAGCATTTCGAGTAGCTCTTTACGAGCATCTTCGTCCATTTCGACAAGCACGTCGGCAGCAATTTCGTTATCGAGCAGGCGATAGACGAACTTAGCCTCTTCCGCATTCAGGTCATTGCACAATTCGGCGATGTCGGCCGGGTGGAGGTCGATGAGAAGACCTTTTACCTTGTCGGCGTCTTTTTGCTCAATAAGGTGTTTAACGTTGTCAATGTATTCCTCGTTCATCGTTGTCAATTACAAATTACGAATTACAAAATCCAGTTCTCTGCTCACTGTTGCCCGCCAATTATTGGGCGTTGCCGGCTGTCTTTAGTGCTTCTTCCACTTTATTGGTCAGATCGATAAATTCGGCTACCGATAGTTGTTCCGGGCGTTTATTAAATAAGATGTCCTCCGTGAGCGGACAATCTTTGCCTAAAATAGGTTTGATGGAGTTGCGCAATGTTTTCCGTCGCTGGTTGAAGGTCGTTTTCACTATTTGCTTGAACAGTTTTTCGTCGCATCCCAACTCTTTAGTCTCGTTGCGTGTCATACGGATAACAGCACTTTTCACTTTGGGAGGCGGATTGAACACGTGTTCGCTGACAGTGAACAAATATTCCACTTTATACCATGCCTGTATCAATACACTAAGGATACCGTATGTCTTGCTGCCCGGTCCGGCTGCAATACGTTCGGCTACCTCTTTTTGAATCATTCCCGTGCAACAGGGGACGATATCTTTGTTGTCCAGCATCTTGAAAAAGATTTGGCTGGAAATATTATACGGGTAATTACCAGTCAGTACGAAAGGCTTCCCGTCGAACAACCGGTGAAGATTCATTTTCAAGAAGTCATCCTCGATGATGTGGTCTTCCAGTGACGGATAGGCTTCGCGAAGATAAGCAACCGACTCATAGTCAACTTCTACGACCTTTACCAATCGGTCTTTCTTTACTAGAAACTGGGTCAATACTCCCATACCCGGCCCCACCTCTAAAATAGGCAGTTCGGGGAAGGTGTCGACTGTATCGGCAATATCTTGCGCAACTTTCAGATCTTTCAGAAAGTGTTGTCCGAGAAACTTTTTAGGCTTTACTAATTTCATTTACCAACTAAATAATTACTTTTGCAGCTGACAAAGGTAATTCTTTTAAATGAAGAACGTACCACTATTTATTAAAAAATAAATGATGTGTCAGCGAAGCTAATGAAGAATTAAGGATGAAGAAACTATTAAAAAAGACGTTGAAACTGATATTACCGGTTGTTTTAGGCGGCTTTATCTTATTCTGGGTATATCGCGACTTTGATTTTACAAAAGCGGGCGATGTGTTGTTACACGGTACAAATTGGTGGTGGATGCTCTTCTCGTTATTGTTCGGAGTGTTTGCGCAAGTCTTTCGTGGTTGGCGGTGGAGACAGACATTGGAACCGTTGGACGCTTTCCCGAAAAAGAGCGATTGCGTGAATGCTATCTTCATTTCATACGCTGCCAGTCTGGTGGTTCCCCGGATCGGGGAGGTGAGTCGTTGCGGAGTGTTGGCGAAATATGATAATGTCTCGTTTGCCAAGTCGTTGGGAACAGTCGTTACGGAGCGGTTGGTCGATACGTTGACTATTCTCCTCATCACAGGCATCACTGTATTGCTTCAATTACCGATATTCGTCACTTTCCTTCAGCAGACCGGAACGAAAATCCCTTCATTAGTCCACCTGCTGACTTCAGTATGGTTTTATATCATTCTGTTTTGTTTTATTGGTGTGGTGATACTTCTTTATTATTTAAGAAAAACGTTGTTCTTCTATGAACGGGTGAAAGGATTTGTATTGAATATATGGGAAGGGATTATGTCTTTAAAAGGCGTGCGCAATATTCCCCTCTTTATTTTTTATACACTGGCTATTTGGGCTTGTTACTTTCTCCATTTCTATTTTACATTCTATTGCTTTGCCTTTACGGCACATTTGGGTATCCTTGCGGCATTGGTCATGTTTGTCGGCGGCACGTTTGCCGTAATTGTGCCTACCCCTAACGGAGCGGGACCCTGGCATTTTGCCATCATTTCTATGATGATGCTTTATGGAGTAAACGTGACGGATGCCGGAATATTTGCCCTGATTGTACACGGTATTCAAACCTTTTTGGTTGTTTTATTGGGTGTGTACGGCTTGGCTGCTCTGCCGTTCACCAATAGACATCGGGTGTAAATTTTTGGCTAAAAGTGTATATTCTTACATGTTTTTGCCAACCTCCTTTGTCATCTGAAAACTTTTCCATAACTTGGCACTGTTTAATTATCAGATTTAAAATAGTTTTAAAATATTTATTATGAGTACCATTCTTTCTTTAGCTCCACAGAACGTGTGGAAGCATTTTTATTCGTTGACACAGATTCCCCGTCCGTCAGGACACATGGAAAAGATTACAGCATTTCTTTTAGGTTTCGGAAAAGAGCTGGGGCTGGAGTCTTTTGTAGACGAAGCAGGTAATGTGATTATCCGTAAACCCGCCACTCCGGGTATGGAAAACCGGAAAGGTGTGATTCTTCAGGCGCACATGGATATGGTTCCGCAGAAGAACAACGATACTGTACACGATTTTGAAAAAGATCCGATTGAAACTTATATAGACGGTGACTGGGTAAAAGCAAAAGGCACTACTTTGGGTGCAGACAACGGACTGGGTGTAGCTGCTATTATGGCCGTGTTGGAAGCAAAAGACCTGAAACACGGTCCTTTGGAAGCTCTTATCACGAAAGACGAAGAAACCGGCATGTACGGTGCATTCGGCTTGAAGCCAGGTACACTGAACGGAGAGATTCTTTTGAATCTGGACTCGGAAGATGAAGGCGAATTGTATATTGGTTGTGCCGGAGGTATGGATGTAACTGCAACTTTGGAATATAAAGAAGTAGCTCCCGAAGCAGGAGATATCGCAGTGAAAGTTACATTGAAAGGATTACGCGGCGGACATTCGGGATTGGAAATCAATGAAGGACGTGCCAATGCTAATAAGTTGCTGGTTCGTTTCGTTCGTGAAGCGGTTGCCAGCTATGAAGCCCGTTTGGCTAGCTGGGAAGGTGGTAATATGCGTAATGCTATCCCACGTGAAGCACATGCGGTTATTACCATTCCGGCTGAAAATGAAGAAGAACTATTGGGCTTGGTGAAATACTGCGAAGACCTGTTCAATGAAGAATATTCGGCAATTGAAACACCGATCAGCTTTACGGCTGAACGTGTGGAACTTCCTGCGGGTCAAGTGCCTGAAGAGATTCAGGACAATCTGATTGATGCAATCTTTGCTTGTCAGAACGGTGTGACCCGTATGATTCCTACTGTTCCGGATACGGTAGAGACTTCTTCCAATCTTGCTATTATTACGATTGGTGGAGGAAAAGCAGCTATTAAGATTCTGGCTCGCAGCTCGAGTGATAGCATGAAGGAATATCTGACTACCAGCTTGGAGTCTTGTTTCTCTATGGCAGGTATGAAGGTGGAAATGACTGGTGGATATTCCGGTTGGCAGCCTGATGTTAATTCTCCGATTTTGCATGCGATGAAGGCCTCTTATAAGCAGCAGTTCGGGGTTGAACCTGCAGTGAAAGTAATCCACGCAGGCTTGGAATGTGGTATTATCGGTGCTATTATTCCGGGATTGGATATGATTTCTTTTGGCCCGACTTTGCGTTCACCGCACTCACCGGATGAAAGAGCTTTGATTCCTACTGTACGGAAGTTCTACGACTTCCTGGTGGCTACTTTAGAACAAACTCCACTGAAATAAGGTATTCTTTATTATGTAAATATTCTCCTATTATATAATAGGTATTTATAGCGAAGGCACGGATGAGATTTCATCCGTGCCTTTTTGTCATATTTGTTGCAGGCTATATTACAATTTTATTTCATAACAAATAAATTAATTGATGCAAATCAATAAATATGCTATAAAACATAAATTTCTCTCTTTTTTAGATCAGTGTATAAACAAAGGCCGTATTTTTGTGTTATAAAACATATAATTAAGAGGATAGCAAAATGAAAAGTTTAAAAAGATTGTTTAGAAAGATCGGCGAAGCCGATGTACATGTTTGGGGATATTCAACAATTAATGCTAAACCAAACAAGTAAGTTTTATTTTTTAGTTTTCAGGAATTAGTAATTTAAAGTTTTAAAGATTATGGCAAAGAAAATGAGTTCTTTAGTTAGAAAAATCCTTAGTGAAGTAGGTCGTAATGAAATGCTTTCATGGGGGTACAGAATTGAGAAATGAGAAAGAGTACATTAACTAGGTTTAGAGTGGGGATACGTTATTAAAGACGATATCCCCACTTTTTCTATATAAAAGAGATATAGGGTGAGGCGGGGAATAAAATGAAAGAGCATTTAACTCATGTCGGTGCAGTTTTGATTCTTTTCACCACAGAGGACACGGAGGACGCAGAGGTGAATTTGGTTTATGACTTACGGTTGTGACCCTAATTTTGACGCGTAATCCTCATACTATAAAGTTGAAAAACATAAAAACATCTGCCACCTGCAACGAAAAGCGTGTAATGCGCTAATTGATAAATAGTTGGAACGTGGCAGATACCTGCGGCAGATAGGTTGCAGATAAAGTATCTGCCACACGTTATATAATCAAAGAAAAAGCCTTGATTCCTTTATGCAAAGCTATGGGATAATTGGGGCGACTGTAGTGTACTGAATAAGTTGACACTTCTCAAATTCGAAATTCACATGGAAGAAT